>Ga0228535_1000153_pt1 | contig 224524 bp, 179 predicted proteins | sample SJ1metagenome_FD_168457 | JGI IMG/M metagenome (GOLD analysis project Ga0228535, IMG submission 168457) | Enriched culture of PCE-dechlorinating microbial communities from Ithaca, New York, USA - SJ1 | ecosystem: Engineered > Modeled > Simulated communities (microbial... > Unclassified... | reverse complement strand
CGCCGTACACCGTTTTCCTTGAAGGCCTCTTCCCTTTTAAGGAATCCGACGCGGACGAGGATATGGAAGCAGCCTAATCGCTACCCCGCCGGGGACGGCGGTGTCAGGTGAATACTATCACTGTACAACTTATTAAATTACAACATCCTCAATATCAAGGCCGACAATCTATATGATACGGTCGCATGCGTTGACAAAGAATATCTTCATAAAATTTATGTCCTTGACGAATGATATTTAACTATTGGAGCATGATTGAGGCGTGAACATGACCATAAAACAATACCCCCCTGCGTAACGAGACGATGATGCTATGGCGATAGGATGACTATCTAGATTTGTAAACAAAAAGAATGCTTCTCACGCAGGGGTTCGCTTTCTCACGAACACTTCACACCATGATCGGTTCAGCACATGAAGAAAGAAACTATCTCTCTCGGTGAACTTTTCACTGCACTCACCTCTCCTCCTGATCCATGGTATGGGGAAAATGCTAATGCTCAAGAACTCGTTGATAGATACCTCTGGAGAGAGGGCATGAGCTTCGGTAATAATTTCGACTTCAAACTCAAAGCCAACTTTCACTGTCCCCAAGGGAATGATCGCTACCCTCAACAATATGAAATCCCACAACAAATGCTGGTCGTCATTTGGTACACCATGTATTTAGATTTGAAGAACACAAGTTTGTTTCATACGTTGAAAAAAAACAGCGAAAGATTTTCATGGAATGACTGCAAAACTTTAAAAATTGAAATTAATGGGCTCAAATCAATACTCAAAAATAATGGGAAGCCACTCCCAGTCTCCGTTTTTGGTGAATGTAAAAATAATACAATTATATATGCAGACAGACACAACAAAGAGACAAAATCTGCATGGGACGATATATTTCAAGAGGATATCATTAACAAAAGAATTTCAGAGATTGTCTCCAAAGCCACTTCTTCCTTCGAGGAATGCTCAAGCCAACGAGCAGAGCTTAAGAAGCTATATCTGGAAAAGGCTGCAATCTACCATAGATCTAGCCCAAATGCTTCACTATTTGACGTTTTTGAGAGCTATAATTTATTTACAAAACAAGAAATAATAGAACTCATTATAAAGTTTCCGGAGCAACGCCATATAGTCGCATTCCAATTGGCGCAGACGGGCATGACCCATAGTGCCATTGGCGCAGCATTAGCATTGGAAGGCGAGAGCACCTCCAAAGAGGCAACCCAGCAAAGAGGATACCGGTTGGTCAAGAAGGGAAAAAAATCCACCATGTCCTGATTTGTCCTCTGATTGTCTATCCCTTCAATGGGACGGATATTCTAGCCTCCTGTGAAAGAACTTTTCACAGGAGGTCAGTAAATGTCTTCATGCATTGATCAGACGATCCTCGAATTCCAGCAGGCGCTCCCCGTCATCTTTCGGGGGAAGGAGCTGGACAGACTCACCGGCAAGGCCATCCGCTGGAGATCCATCCAGAACCTGCGGAGCAAGCGGGTCATCCCTCCCGAGTGCTTCATTTACTCGGGAAGCAAGGTGCTCGTCCGGCGCGACCTGTTCCTCGAATGGTGGCGGGGCACCCTGCGCGAAAACACCGTCGCGGCCAAGCGGAGGGCGAGACATGACGTCTAACCCCATCCGCACCAACCGGCCCCCGGTGGACGGCAACTGCCTGACCGCCGCCCTTGCGGCCTGCGAGGCGGGCCTTTCCGTCCTCCCCACCCGCAAGGACACCAAGGCCCCGCTGACAGCCTGGAAGCCCTACCAGGGACGCCCGGCGACACGGGGGGAAATCGGGCGCTGGTTCAGGGCACCGGACACCGCCCTGGCCCTCGTCTGCGGCCGCGTCTCCGGAAATCTGGAGATGCTCGACTTCGACCTCAAGGGCGAGGCCTTCGCGGCCTGGGCCGACGTTGTCAATGCTGAAGCCCCTGGCCTCTTCGAGCGCCTCGTCATTGAGCGCAGCCAATCCGGTGGCCGACATGCGGCCTACCGCTGCCCGGACATGATCATTCCCGGCAACCAAAAACTGGCCATGCGCGCCATCCACCCCCCTGACGACGCGGAAGTCGAGATCGACGGGAAGCGGTTCAAGCCCAGACGCCATGAAGACGGCTTCCTGGTCGAACTCGTGCTGATCGAGACACGCGGCGAGGGCGGCTATTTCCTGTGCGCCCCGACGCCGGGATATGAACTGATCCAGGGCGATTTCAACCGCCTGCCGCAGTTGAGCCCCATGGAGCGGGACATCCTCATTCACGCGGCCAAAGCCGTCAGCGAATGGACACGGCCCGCCGAAGTGCATGGGCTCGGCCGGGGCATTCCGCACGACACTCCCAGGCAGCCGGGCCAGGATTTCAACGACCGGGGGGATGTCCGCGCCCTGCTCGCCAGTCATGGCTGGACCAGTTGCGGCATGCGCGGCGCAAACGAACAGTGGCGGCGGCCGGGAAAGACCACGGGCATTTCCGCGTCGCTTCTGGGCGGCAGGGTCTTCCATTGCTTTTCGTCCAACGCCGCACCGTTCGATCCGGACCAGTCTTACAGCCCGTTCGCAGTCTACACCCTGCTCACCCATGGCGGCCAGTATCACGCCGCCGCCAAGGCCCTGGCCGCCCAGGGATTCGGGAATGCGCCGAATGGACGACCCCAGACATCAAACACCGCAACAGCGACAGCCCCGATCTCGCGCTCCCGAGCGCCACTTTCGCAAAGCAAGCGGTGGGAACTCGCCCGGAGACGCTTCCCGCGCATCGCCTTCCCCTGGGACATCTTCCCCTCCGAGGTCGCGGCGAGCCTGCACCAACTGGCCCGATCCTGCGCCACATCGCCCACCCCGCTCCCAGCCCAGGCCTTTTGCATGGTGGCCGGGGCCGTGGGACGCAAGCTCGTGGTCGGGATCAAGGACAGTTGGCAGGAATCCTTGATTTTCTGGGCGGCGGATATCCGTGACAGCGGCGCCGGGAAAACCCCGCCCATGTGGGCGATGGCCAAAGAGATCACACGAAGACAAGACCAAGAACACGAGCGCTACAAGGCGGAGAATGCCTCGTGGGAAAGGCTTTCGATAAAAGACCGCCGAGGGCAGCTCCCGCCCGATAAGCCTCGCGGCTATTTTTCGACCAACCTGACCCTGGAAGGCGTCCACGCCCAACTCGACGGACATCCGACGGGGGGCATGATCATTCTCCTCAACGAGCTGTCCGCGCTGATTTCCGGACAAAACCAGTACAAATCTAGCGGGACGGACCGTGAAAGTTGGCTGTGCCTCCACGACGGCAAGCCCACCCGGATCGTGCGGGCCAAGGAATCCATTCTTATCACCGACGCCAGGGTGCAGGTGTGCGGCGGCATTCAACCTGGCATTTTCAGCAAGGTGTTTGGTGGGGAAAACGGTCAGTTCATCGACGACGGCACGGTGTTTCGCTGTCTTTTCACCTACGAGCCCTCAAGCCACCATGCGCTGACCGAGGAATCCTGGAGCCAGGCCAACCGCCAGACTTGGGACACCATCCTGTCCCGGGCCTTCGATTGGGCGGAGAAACAAACGGAGCCGCTCTATGTAGTTCCTGCGCGCAATGAGCGGAAACGCTTTATCAACTGGCGAAATACCCTTAACGAGTTGTATTCCGAACTCCCCGCCCCGTTTCGCGGGTTCCTGCCCAAGGCTTATGGCTATGCGATCCGGCTGGCGGGAGTGATCCACGCCATCTCGGCCCTGCACAGCGGAAAGGACATCCCGGCCGAGCTGTCGCGCGAGGCAATGGAGCACAGCATGATGGCCATCCACTTCTACCTTGGCCAGGCCGTGGACGCGCTTTCCCTGCTGCTGCACGACGGCGAGGCCGCCCGCCCCACGGAAGTCTCAAGCCGGACCATCCTTCTGGCCAACGTGCTTCTCAAGCTTGCAGCCGAGACGGACAACGGACGGCTCGCCGTGACGCACGTCCAAAACGCCTACAACCGCGAGGCCACTCCCCAAGAGCACGTCCCCACGCCGCGCGCCTTGGGGAGCATGTTGCGGGCCTGCGGGTTGAACATCACGACCGGAAAGCACGACGCCAACGGACACCGGGCCTGCCGCTGCCTCATCTGGGACGAGCAGACGGCGGAGTTCCTGGAAACCATGCGGCGAAGTCTGCATTGTCAGCAAACCTTGGCGCTGCATGGTTTTTCGGACGAAGACATGGATTTTGACGAGTCTGCATAGTCTGGCATGTCTGCATGCGAACAGAAAGACAATGCAGACTTTGCAGACTTCGCCAACGGGTGATGTCTGCACCCGAATCGCCGCGTATGGCGCGGATTCTCAAGGACGTGCAGACTTCACGGACATACACGGACGGATGGCCGAAGATGAGTGTGAAGCCATCCAGGCGGTATCCGCCCCGCTTTGCAGATCGCGGGCATTTCTGAATGCATTCGGCATGATGTGACATGAAAAGCTCTTCTTTCCTGCACATTTTCCATGAAGCATAGCAATTTTTGCCTTCTTCTTGCGCTACGACAGGCACTATTTGCAAGATATTGCATGACAACACACGTCATGACGTTTCCACACCCTCGTTGTGGCACAGGAAGAAAAGACCGGTCATCACCGCTGCGCGGTGGTCGGCCATATCCGCGCCTTGCCGGGATATCGCCCAGGGTGTATAGGCGATTTTTCAGGAAAACCCCTACGTTGAGCAACCGGTCCATATGCCGCCACGCCTTTTTGGAGCATAGGGCCTCACCATATGATCAGGTTGGTATGCGCCAGAAAAAACTGACCCTCGCCCGGCTCGAACGCCTGCTGTTCACCGCCTGCGACATCCTGCGCGGCAAGATGGATGCCTCGGATTACAAGGAATACATCTTCGGGATGCTGTTCCTCAAACGCCTAAGCGACCAATTCGAGGCGGACAGGGCCAGGAACAAGGCCGGATACGTCGCCAACGGCATGGCTCCGGACCTCATCGCCAAGCAGCTTGAGAATCCCGACAAATACGATTTCTACATCCCCAAAGAGGCCCGCTGGGAGGCCCTGCGCCACCTGAAGACCGGCGTGGGCTCCAAACTCAACAAGGCCCTTTCGGCCATCGAAGACGCCAATCCCGACAAGCTCCAGGACGTGCTCAAGGGCATCAATTTCAACCGCAAGATCGGGCAGCGGACCATGGACGACGAGACCCTCGTCGCCTTCATCCAGCACTTCGACGAAATCCCGCTGCGCAACGAGGATTTCGAGTTCCCGGACCTGCTCGGCGCGGCCTACGAATACCTGATCAAGTATTTCGCGGACAGCGCCGGGAAAAAGGGCGGCGAATTCTACACCCCGGCCGAGGTGGTGCGGCTTCTGGTGCAGCTCGTCGAGCCCAGGGAAGCCATGTCCGTCTATGATCCCACAGCCGGTTCCGGCGGCATGCTCATCCAGGCCTGGCAGTACGTGCAGGAGTCCGGCGGCGACCCGAACAACCTGTATCTGGCCGGGCAGGAGGACAACGGCGGCACCTGGGCCATCTGCAAGATGAATATGCTCCTGCACGGCATCAAGTCCTTCGAAATCAAGCAGGGCGACACCATAAAGGAGCCGCGCCATTTCGACGAGAATGGCGAATTGCACCGCTTTGATCGGGTCATCGCCAACCCGCCCTTCTCCCAGAACTATTCCCGCAAGGACATGAAGCATCCCGAGCGGTTCCACACCTTCATGCCGGAGAGCGGCAAGAAGGCCGACCTCATGTTCGTGCAACACATGGTCGCCTCCCTGACCTCGGATGGCAGGATGGCCGTGGTCATGCCGCATGGCGTGCTGTTTCGCGGCGGCCAGGAGCAGGCCGCCCGCAAGCGGTTTCTGCGCGACGGGCTCCTTGAGGCGGTCATCGGCCTGCCGCCCGGGCTTTTTTACGGCACGGGCATCCCGGCCTGCGTGCTGGTCATGAACCGCGTGGGCGCGCAAAAGCGCGAAAATGCCCTCATCATCAACGCCGACCGGGATTTCAAGGAGGGCAAGAACCAGAATGCGCTGCGGCCCGAGGACGTGGAGTGGATCACCCACGTCTACCGCAACCGCCTGGAAGTCCCCAAGTATTCGCGCCTCGTGCCCTATGCGGAGCTGGCCCGCGAGGACTACAACCTGAACATCCGCCGCTACGTGGACAACTCGCCGCCCCCCGAGCCGCACGACGTGCGGGCGCACCTGCACGGCGGCGTGCCGCGCGCCGAGGTCGACGCCCTGGGGCCGTATTTCGCCATCTATCCCGGCCTGCGGGAGCTGCTGTTCACAGGCCGCGACGCCGCCTATCTCGACTTCGCCCCGATCATCACCGAAAACGGCGGCCAAAGCGGCATCAAGGCCCGCATCGAGGCCGCCCCCGGCGTCGTGGATAGGCATGCCGCCTTCCACGCCGCCCTGGACGTCTGGTGGGAGGGCGTCGCGCCGCGCATCGCGGCCCTGCCCGAGACCATGAACGTCTTCGCCCTGCGCCGGGAACTCCTCGACGACATCGCCACGGCGCTTGCGCCCCAGGGCATCCTGACGCTGCAACAGGTGCGCGGCGCGTTCGCCAACTACATGACCGAGCTGGCCCCGGACTTCAAATCCGTGGCCGCCAGCGGCTGGGGGCCGGAACTGATCCCGGACGAGGAGATACTGGCCTCGCAGTTCCCGGACGTGCTGGCCGAGATGGAGCGCGACAAGGCGCGCATCGCCGAGCTTGAGGCGCTTTTCGCCGCCGCCGACGAGGAGGACGCCGAGCCGGACGAGGAGTCCGGCGTCCTGCCCTCCGAGACCGTGAAGACCCTCAAAGCCGACCGCCAGGAGGCGGCCCAGGCCGTCAAGGACGCCGTGACGGATCTCAAGGGAATCATCGACGAGCTGTATGTGGAGGCCAAGGCGCGCGGGCGCGTGCCGAAAGGACAGTCCAAGGGTTTTTTCAAAGACGGGCTGGCCGTGCGCTCCGTGGACCTGTCCGGAATCTGGCGCATCGAAGCGCTTTTTGCCGACGCCTCGGACAAGCCCGTGGCTGCGCTGGAACGGCTGGCGGCGCTGCGGGACCGGGTGGAGGAGCATCTTCGGACCATGGGCGACATCGACGCGCAACTGGCGCGCCACGCGGCCCTGGCCGCGGAGCTGCGGACGCTCAAGGCCGGGGTGCGGCTGGCGGCGAAGCATATGGATGATCTGGTGGCCAAGGCCAGGGAGAAGATCGACGCCGAGGAGGCGCAAAGGCTGATCCTTGCGCGGTTCCGGAGGATTTTGTCCGAACGCTACGACGGGTATCTGCGGCAGTATCTGCGGCAGGTGGTGGCGAAGATTGAGAATTTGTGGAGCAAGTACGCGGTGACGCTGAAGGATGTTGTGGCTCGGCGCGACGCCGAGGCGGTGAAGTTGGGGAGGTTTTTGGTGGAGTTGGGGTATGACAACTAAACCGCTCCATGAACTCGCTGTTGTCCTTTACGGAAAATCACCGAATGGTGTTCGATCCGACCATGCACCATATCCAATATGGGGCACTGGTGGTATAATCGGAAACGCCCAAAGACCACTTTTTCCTGGGCCAGTTATTATTCTTCCAAGAAAAGGAACCCTTTCAAACCCTTCATTCTGTGAGATTGACTGTTGGGTAATCGACACAGCATATGCTGCAATCGCACGAAATGGTGTTGATATAAAATGGCTTTATTACAATTTATCACAAAAAAATCTTGAAGCACTTAACGAGGCAACTGGAGTCCCAAGCATCAGCAGAGATTTGCTGAACAGACTAGAGTTCTATGTCCCAAGCTATGACGAGCAGCACAGTATATCGCACATCCTCACCACCATCGACAACCTCATCGACCACACCGAATCCCTCATCGCCAAATACCAATCCATCAAACAGGGTATGATGTACGACCTGTTCACGCGGGGCGTGGATGCCAATGGACGGCTGCGGCCGCCGCGCGAGGAAGCGCTGGAATTGTATAAGGAGTCGGCGTTGGGGTGGATACCGAAGGAGTGGGAGGTTGTTCAGCTTTCCGACATCGCAAATGTTAACCGAGGAAAATTTACCGCTAGACCAAGAAATGATCCCATGTACTATGGTGGACAATATCCTTTCATACAGACTGGCGATGTAACAAATAACTTCGGACGGGTCATTACACATTTCTCACAAACTCTGAGCGAGCCAGGGAAAAGCGTAAGCCGATCATTTCCTCCTGGAACTATCGCCGTTACCATCGCAGCGAATATCGCCGACACCTCTATTCTTGGAATTGAAATGTTTTTTCCTGATAGCATTGTCGGAATTGAAGTTAACCATGAACATTCTGTTCGTTTTATTGAACTTTGTATCCGCATGAATAAACCATTTCTTGATGCCAAGGCTCCACAAAGTGCTCAAAAGAACATCAACCTCAATGATCTTAGACCCCTTCTAGTCCCCCTCCCGCACCCAGATGAGCAACATAAAATCAGCAAAATATACGAAACTATTGAATGCAACTCCCGAATCCTTGAAGAAAATCTGACAAAATTTCAGATAATGAAATCCGGCCTCATGCACGACCTCCTCACCGGCACGGTCCGCATCCCCCCGCACCTCACCCCTGCCCAGGAGCCGCCCCATGCCGTCTAGCGCCAGCCGCCCCTACACCATCAAAATCTTCCTGCCCCACGGCGACCCGGACGGCCTGCGCGTGGTCGGTAAATCCAACTGGACCGGCTCGGGCGTGGTCTTCAACCGCACCGCCTACGCCGAGGCCGCCAAGCGCCCGGAAATCTCCAAGATCGGTGTCTACATCCTGGTCGGCCCCTCCGAGGACAGCAGCCTGCCCACCATCTACGTGGGCGAAGGCGACCCCATAAGGCGGCGCCTGGACAGCCACTACGCCAACAAGGATTTCTGGACCTGGGGCGTCTTTTTCACGGCCACGGACGGCAGCCTGAACACGGCCCACGTCAAGCACCTGGAATGCCGCTTAGTGGATCTGGCCAAGGCCGCCAAGCAGGCCAACCTGGACAACATCCAGGCCCCGCAGCCGCCCACCCTGGCCGAGGCCGAGCAGGCCGACACCGAGAGCTTTCTGGCCGATATGCTTGGCATCTTCCCGCTTCTGGGGCTGTCCGTGTTCGAGGTCCGGGCCGCGACCTCGCGCGGCAAGACCCTGCTCAGCCTGCGCGGCCGGGGGATCGAGGCCGAGGGATATGAGGCCAGCCCGGGGTTCATCGTCCGCAAGGGGTCCATGGCCGCCCTGCCCTCCGTGCCGTCCATCCACCCCTACATGGAGACTTTACGGAAGGATTTACTCCGGCAAGGCGTCTTTGCCGCCGACGGGGAACGGTACGTCCTGACCCAGGATTACGCATTTTCATCGCCCAGCACGGCGGCCGGGGTGCTTCTGGGCCGCACGGCCAACGGCAGGATCGAATGGAAGGACGCGAGCGGGAAGACGCTCAAGGACATCCAGACGTCAAAAACCAGCCAGGAGGGGGCGGCCCAGGGCATCGTGTGATTATGCGTATCCGAGCACAGTTGTAGACGATTTAGGCATGGCGCGACGATGCTCACTGAACCACGATTCTGCCAGGGTTCCCGCACCTACGGCCACCCCGCCAACACCATGGCTTTCTTAACAACCGGTTGATCAAGAAACGAATTGATAAAGGCGGGACTCTTGGCTATACGCACAGACACATATCTTTTCACGCGGGATGCCGTTTTCACCTCCCCGAGCCATGCGGCCAGCGTCATTCTCGGCCGCAACGCCAACGGCCGGATAGAATGGAAGGATAAGGACGGCAGAACGTTGCGGGACATCCAAACGTCCGAGGCGAACCAGAAACATGCGGCTCCTGACATGGCTTGCTCATAAACATATCATCCCGAAAATATTAATTATTACCGTGTATCGAATCGAAATCAACGGAACACGAGCCGTGAGACGTACAATCCGAAGAACGTATAACGGCTTTAGATAGTACTAATATCTTTTAAGACGTACCTTAGCAAACAAAGATTTGATCAAGACAATAGCTTGTGCCATAGTTTGGCATATTTTTTTCGTGCGAAGCTATGCCTTCACAGTTCTATAAATGTGTTATGCACCGACGTAAAATACTTCATTGTCCAATGAAATTATTACTGGATTAATTATTACGTTTTTAATACTCATATAACTAGACACAGTGAACACAAACACGATTGCCAGGATACTACAAAATGATTCTTAGGACCAACATAAAATGTTTAACTTGCGGTGAATTATACACAACAAGGATTAGTATTGGTCATCAAAGCAGGCAGGAGCACACTTTTATATGCAAATCATGTCATGAAGAAATTAAAATTGGTCTCGATCTTGATCAAATCAAAATCGACTGGGATTTTGAATGCGTGAGCAACTGCGAGGTCACCAAGGAGCCTGGACACATTATTAATTTCCATCCAGAGCTAATGATCCCAGAACATTTAAAAAATTCTGATTTTGTATCACCTTTTTTACTGCAAGCATTCAATCTCACAAAGAACCTTCCACACGAGAACCCTGACGAAGACATGCTTAAAGATGCCCGGTTCGTTATGAATGTCAACAATGAGTGGCCGAGCTTGAAACAATCATGGTCTTTGAAACTCAACAAAAAAGACATTTTATCTAGCAAGAAAGCGACAGAGGAAGGAAATTCATTCAGGTATCGCGTCCAAATATTGGACGTTTACGAATGGATATATCAATTTTCACTGCGAATTCTCCAACCGAAACTTGTGCATCTATACGATACCCCAATGAAACTCATGGGGGAAATTGCTCTCGAAAACCCCACGGCATTCCACGATTTTAAAAATTTCTATACCACAAACTGGCTCAACGAGCATTCGAGAAAATTTTACAATATCTATTCAGAATTCTTTAAACACTTCAACGAATTCAACCAAATCATGATTTACCACAGAAACGACCTGGGCATCCCAGAAAGCTACACCGTTACATCAACAAACTTTAACGACCTAAAGCACGCATATGGCAATATTTATGAATCTTATACTTCGTGCTTAGCATTTATCGCATGTCTCAACAATTTAAAGAATAAAAGGAACTTTAATAAATTTGCAACGATGGATCTGAAGAAGTATCTGAGCATTGACAAAGCAAAGCGTGCTGATCCATTTAAAGATGTGGCTTGCTTTTCTATATTTTCTGAATGTATTGATAGTTCACTGAGAAACGCGTCACACCATGGAGATATTGAGCTGGACCATACAACAGGAATTATAATGTATAAATCAGGAAAGAGCAAGCACCAAAATACGATTACATATACTGAATACCTGAGAAAATGCATTGACATATTTACACGAAGTGTCGTTATATTTATGCTAGAGCTTCCTCTAACACGTTAAATGGGTTGCGATTACGATGTGAAAATCAGTCCAAAAACTCATTTTTAACCAAACGGCAAGCCAATCCGCCCGGGGCCTTTTGGCAGGAAGCGTTTCTTTTTCAGCAGGTTCCAATTGTCTAACGAGGTGACGCGGCCCGCGTCTCCAAGACAATGGAGGACGCGGTGCCCGAATACCTCAATGTCGAAAAACCCTTCCTGGACCAGCTTTCCCGGCTGGGCTGGGAGGTGATCGACCAGGGATTCGCGGACATCCCCAGCGACCCCGCCGCCTCCTGCCGGACCTCCTTCCGCGAGGTCGTGCTGCGGGACATCTTCTTTCGTAGCGTACGCGCCGCCAACACCCTGCCGGACGGCCGGGAATGGCTCACCGACAAGCAGCTCGGCGACCTCTACGACGAGCTGACCATCCACCCCGGCAAAAGCCTCGTCGAGGCCAACCGCGACGTCCTGCGCCTTCTTTTCAAGGCCACGGCGGACCGCAACGACATCACCGGCGAAGAGTATCCCGAGGTCCGCCTCATCGACTTCGAGGCGCCCGAAAAAAACCATTTCCTGGCCATCAACCAGTTCCGCGTGGACACCCCGGGCGGCGTCAAGCGGTTCATCCTGCCGGACATCGTGCTTTTCGTGAACGGGCTGCCGCTGGTGGTGGCGGAGTGCAAGGAACCGGAGGCCAACGCCGCCAACGCCATGTACGAGGCCTACCGGCAGCTTCGCCGCTACAGCGACCAGCGCGAGGAGGCGGCCGCCGCCGGGCTGCGCGAGGGCGAGCCGCGCCTTTTTCAGTGCAACCAGCTCCTCATCCGCACCTGCGGCCTGCGCGCCGACTTCGGGACCATCACCGCCACGGACGAACACTTTTTCGCCTGGCGCCACGTCCCGGACGGCCAGGAGGTTCCCGCGCCGCCAGCCGGGCACATGCCGGGCACGGTGCGCGAGCAGGAAACCCTGGTGCAGGGGATGCTCGCCCCGGCCACCCTGCTCGACCTGGTGCGCAACTTCACGGTGTTCATGGACTCGGAGTCCCGGATCATCAAGGTCATGGCCCGCTACCAGCAGTACCGCGCCACGAAAAAGATCATCGAACGCCTGCGCCGGGGCCGGACCCCGCGCGACCGCTCGGGCGTGGTCTGGCACACGCAAGGGTCGGGCAAGTCCCTGACCATGGTCTTCACCATCCGCGCCCTGCGCCGCCGCGACGATCTCAAGGACTACAAGGTCGTGCTCGTCAACGACCGCACCGATCTGGAGGAACAGCTCGGCAAAACCGCCGCCCTGACCGGCGAGACCGTGACCGTCATCGAAAGCACCGCCGACCTGCGCCGGAAGCTGGCCACCACCACCTCGAACCTGAGTCTGGTCATGGTCCACAAGTTCCAGGAGATGCGCGGCAGCGGCCTGCCGGACTACATGGCCCATGCCCTGGACGCGCCGCCGGTCTTTGCGCCCTTCGGCCTGGTCAACGACTCCGAGCGCATCCTGATCATGATCGACGAGGCGCACCGCAGCCAGTCCGGCGACATGGCCGACAACCTGTTCGAGGCCTTCCCCGCCGCCACCCGCATCGCCTTCACCGGCACGCCGCTGTTAAGCGGCATCAGCCGCGAGCCGACCATCCGCCGCTTCGGGGACTACATCGACACGTACAAGCTCCAGGACGCCGTGACGGACGGGGCCACGGTCCAGATCCTCTACGAGGGCAAGACGGCGGAGACGGCCATCAACGAGCGCCACGAGTTCGACCAGAAGTTCGAAGACCTCGTAGCCGACCGCACGGACGAGGAAATCCTGGCCATCAAGAAAAAGTACGGCACAACAGGCGACATCCTGGAGGCCCAAAGCCGCATCGCCTCCATCGCCGCCGACTTGGTGCGCCACTATATCGACAACATCCTGGACAACGGCTTCAAGGCCCAGGTGGTCACCAGCTCCAAGCTGGCCGCCGTGCGCTACCAGCAGGCCATCGAAAAGGCCCTGGCCGAGGCGCTTAAGGCACAACAGGCCAGCCCCGCGCCGGACCCGGAGCGCATGGCGCGTATCGCGTTTCTCAAGACGGCGGTGATTTTGTCCATCGACGGCGTCAACGAGCGCGCCGACGTGCTGCACGCCGTGAAATCCGCCCGGGAACGCGACGCCATCGCCAATTTCAAAAAGCCCTTCGATCCGGCCAACCCATTGACCGGCATCGCCTTCCTCATCGTCTGCGACCGGCTCCTGACCGGCTTCGACGCGCCCATCGAACAGGTCATGTATCTGGACAAGAAGGTGCGGGACCACAACCTGCTCCAGACCATCGCCCGGGTGAACCGCGTCCGGCGGGGCAAACAGCGCGGCTACGTGGTGGACTACATCGGCCTGGCCAACCACCTGCGCACGGCCCTGTCCATCTACGCGGGCGACGACTACGACGACGCGGCCGCCTCCCTGCGCGACATCGCCTCGGAGATTCCGATCCTCGAAAGCCGCTACCGGCGGCTGCTCCAGTTTTTCGCCACAGGCGGCGTGGAGGACATGGAGGCCTTCGTCACCCAGGAGATCGCCGATCCGCGCGCCAACCGGGACATCGCCGAACAGGCCGTGGAGCTGCTTGAGGACATCAAGCTGCGGGCCGACTTCGAGGTGTATTTGAGCAAATTCCTGCAAAGCATGGACATCGTCCTGCCGCATGCCGCCGCCAATCCGTACAAGATTCCGGCCAAGCGCTTCGGCTACCTCCTGGCCCAGGTCCGGGAGCGCTACAAGGACGAGTCCCTCAGTCTCGGCGGCATCGGCGAGAAGATCAAAAAGCTCATCAACGAGCATCTGGTGGGCCTGGGCATCGACCCGAAGATTCCGCCCGTGGAGCTCTTGTCGCCCAGGTTCATCGAGCAGGTGGAGAGCCGCCTCAGCGACAAGGCCAAGGCCAGCGAGATGGAGCACGCCATCCGCAAGCACTGCAAAATCCATTTCGACAAAGACCCGGCCTTCTACGCCAAACTGAGCGAGAAGCTCGACGCCCTGATCAAGCGGCACAAGGACGACTGGAAAAAGCTGTGCGAGGGCATGGCGCTTTTGCGGCAGGAGGCCAGGAACGGCCGCAAGGGAGACGACGCAAGCGGCCTCTCCCCAAAAAACGCCCCGTTTTACGATCTCATCGGGCTTCTGGCCTTCGGCCCGGACGGCGTGCCCCCGGCCCACGCACAGGCCGTGAAGGCGCTTGTGGCCGACACCATCGACGAGTTGCAGCAGCGCATAGGCATCATCAATTTCTGGTCCCGGCCGCCGGACATCGGCGACCTCAAGGGCAGGCTGTCGGATCTGGTGCTGTATTCGGGCGTCCCGGAGCTCATCGACACAAGCGAGTTGCTCGTCAGCCGTATCGTGGAGCTGGCCAAGGCCCGACACCAGGAACTGGTGAAGTGATGCGCTACAAGGACATCGAGTACACGCTGACGCGAAGCCGCCGCAAGACCGCCAGCCTGCATGTGGAGCGCGACGGCGGCGTGTCCTTGATCGTTCCCGAGGCGCTGCCGCAGGAGAAAATCGAGGCGGTCCTGGAGGCCAAGCGGCTGTGGATTTACCGGGGACAGGCCGAATGGCGCGACCGCAACGCGGCCCGGGTGAGCCGGGAGTTCGTCAACGGCGAGGGGTTTTTGTACCTGGGCCGGTCCTACCGGCTGCAGTGGGTGGAGGCGCTTGAGGTTCCGCTTGTGCTCAAAGACGGGCGGTTTCTTTTGCGCCGAGGGCAGGACGGCAGGCCGTCCGGCGATCCGGCGGAGGTCTTCAAGGAGTTCTACCGGGCCAAGGGGAAGGTGCGCATCGGGCAGCGGGTGGCGCTGTACCAGCCGAAGGTCGGGGTGACGGCCAGGGCGGTGCGGGTGATGGAGCTGGGGCACCGCTGGGCGTCGTGCTCGGCGGATGGCGCGCTCAATTTCCACTGGAAGTGCATGATGGCCCCGATGACGGTGCTGGATTACGTCGTGGTGCATGAGTTGGCGCATCTGCTGCATCCGCGCCACGACACCGAGTTCTGGAACTGTGTGGACCGGGTGTTGCCGGATTTTCGCGAGCGGCGGGATTGGCTGAGGGTGAATGGGGCGGGGATGGGGATTTAACCCCATAAGGGGGATGACATGGACTTAATCGAATCTTTTATCGAGCAATACGAAAAAGAATTTGACTATTATTCTGAGGTTTCAAAATTATGTGGCCGCGAATGCGAAATCGCACTTAAGAAAGCAGGAATACGTGCGATTGTAACTAGTCGTGCGAAACAACCTGATAGTCTTCGAGAGAAGCTAACATCCAGAAATAAAAAAAATGCTTACAAATCTAGTACAGACATGCGCAATGACATAGTTGATTTCGCCGGAGTCAGGATAGCCTTATACTTCCCATCTGCACGCAAAGAAGTTGACCACATAATACGTAGTAATTTTATTTTAGCTGAAGATCCAAAAGAATTTCCAAGTTCCAACTCCAACAATCAATCAATGGTGACTTACAATAAAAGGTTTTCTGGCTACCATGCAACACACTACAGGGTCCTGCTTAAACAAAACAACAACATTGTATACGACCAACGATTTTACTCAGCAAAAATAGAGATACAAGTCGCCTCTGTCCTAATGCATGCATGGTCAGAAGTTGAGCATGATTTAATTTACAAGCCATTATCTGGAAATTTATCAGACGACGAGCATAGCATATTAGACGAACTCAATGGAATGGTGTTAAGTGGAGAGATTGCTCTTGAGCGACTTAGCTCAGCAATAAAACGACGCGTTGAATTAGATTCAAAATCTTTCAGTAATCATTTTGAACTTGCCTCATACTTATACGAGAATTTCGCTCCTGCCAGAAACAATGAGCCTCTCATGGGCAATGTTGAGTTACTATTCCAATTCTTACGCCATATAAAGTTCGACAAACCAAGCAAAATTAACAAATATATTACAAAACTTAAATCTGGACATGAGCAAATACCTATTGTCAACCAAGTAGTCGACACCATATTAAGTGAGCACAACGAATTCTACAGTGTATACAGAACAATATTAGCAGATATCAATGCAAAAACATCAAAGCTCAATAAGTATCACACACTTAACGACATCGGCGATGATTTCAAGCAAGCTTTTTTTAGCTTTATCCAGACATGGAACCATCTTGAAAACAATATCCGCAAAGAACTATTGGATAATGTGAAACACAAAAACAAAGTCATTAGCCCACTTATGATACAGGATTACATATTAGATCGAGACACTGGACATGACTTTATATCTACATACAAGAAAATAAGGAGACTTCGCAACGAACTTGTGCATGGGACTGCATCCGCAACCATCGAAGACATCAATGATGCCGAGAAATTTTTATCGTCACTAAACGATTTTTTATTTAAACATACCCCATTTCAAAACAAAATATAGGTCTTTTATACCATAAACATTATATATGCACATCCACTGCACCTTCGCCACCAAAGTCTCCTTTGCCCTGCACCAGAACTCCGTTCCGGTGCTCTTGGACCTGTCGGTCGAAAACGACACCGACACCGCCGTCGAAGACGTCACCCTGTCCCTGACCGCCACGCCGGATTTCTTCCGCCCCCGGACGTGGCATCTCAGCAAGCTCTCCCCCGGGCAGCGGCGACCCATAGACGACCGTGACCTCCTGCTCGACGGCGGGCATCTGTCCCGCCTCACGGAGGCCGAGAAAGGGCTGGTGCGCCTCGAACTGCGAAAAGGCGACGACCTCCTGGCCGAGCTCGACCTGCCGGTGGAGCTTCTGGCCCGCAACCAATGGGGCGGCCTGAACCAGTTCCCCGAGGTGACGGCGGCGTTCGTCTGCCCCAACGATCCGGCCGTGGACCGCATCCTCAAGAAAACCGCCGAAATCCTCCTCAAGGCAGGCAAAGCGCCCGCCCTGCAAGGCTACGAGACCGGCGGCAAGCGCCGCGTCTGGGAGATCATGTCCGGGCTGTGGCAGGCCGTGTGCTCGCTGGGCCTGGACTATTCCCTGCCCCCGGCCGGATTCGAGCAGCAGGGGCAAAAGGTGCGCTCCCCGGAGCACATCCTGTCCACCGGCATCGCCACCTGCCTGGACCTCAGTTTCCTTTTCGCGTCGTGCCTGGAGCAATGCCAGTTGCACCCGATTGTGGTCTTCATCGAGGGCCATGCCTTCGCCGGTTGCTGGCTTGCGCCGGAGACCTTCTCCACCACGGTCATCGACGACGTGGCGGCCCTGCGCAAGCGCATCCAGCTTCAGGAGATACTGCTTTTTGAGACCACGCTGGCCGTTCGCGGCCAGCAGGCCCCGCCGAAGCTCAAATGGTCTTGCGAGGTGGGCGCGAAGCAGATTTCAGAAGAGGAATCCCGCCCCTTCCAGTTCGCCCTCGACATCAAGCGGGCCAGGATGGAGCGCATCCGCCCCCTGTCCAGCGAGGATGCCGCCGTCAGGGCCGACGCCGCCGACGCCACACTCGCCATCGAGCCGGACCTGACGGACCTGGACGAGTCGCCGGAGCTGATCGAGGTCGAGACCGCCGTCACGGCCAAGACCCACGACAAGCCCAAGGACCGTCTGGAGCAGTGGCAGCGCAAGCTCTTGGACCTCTCCCTGCGCAACAATCTGCTCAGCTTCCGGGCCAGCAGGCGCGTGGCGGGCCTGTTCGTCCCGGAACCTGGACGGCTCGAAGACCTCCTGGCCGACGGCAAACGCTTCAAGCTGCGGCCCGGCATCCGCCTGGGGCAGGCCGATCCGCGCGACGAGACCATCCACCAGGCCCGGCACCGGGAGGAGATCAGCCGGGAGCACGCCGTGGCCTCCCTGGACAAGGGCGAGCTTTTCACCCAGCTTGACGAAAAAGAGATGGAACGCCGCCTCGTAGAGCTTTTCCGGGCCTCGCGGCTGGCGCTCCAGGAAGGCGGAGCGAACACGCTCTATCTGGTGCTGGGCTTCCTGGTCTGGACCCAGGACGGCAAGGACGCCCGACGCCTGCGCGCCCCCCTGATCCTGATCCCGGTCCACCTCGACCGGCAGGCGGTGCGTAGCGGCTTTTCCCTGACCCTGCACGAGGACGAGCCCCGGTTCAATCTCACCCTGCTTGAGATGCTGCGCCAGGACTTCCACCTGAACATTCCCGGAATCGAGAGCGAACTCCCCCGGGACGATTCCGGCCTGGACGTGGCCGCCATCTGGCGCACGGTGGCTGTGGCGATAAAGGACATGCCCGGCTGGGAGGTGGCCCAGGAGGTGTGCCTGGGACAGTTCTCCTTCGCCAAATATCTCATGTGGAAAGACCTGGCCGAACGCACCGACCAGTTGCGCACCTGCCCGGTGGTGCGACACCTCATCGATACCCCAACCCAGACTTACGCCGACCGGGCGGACTTCATAGCCCCGACGCGCCTGGACAAGGTCCTGCCCCCCGAACAGAACTATTGCCCGCTGCCTGCCGACTCCTCCCAGCTTTCCGCCATCCTGGCGGCGGCCCGGGGGCAGGATTTCGTTCTGGAAGGCCCTCCCGGCACAGGCAAGAGCCAGACCATCGCCAACCTCATCGCCCAGTGCCTGGCCATGAACAAGACCGTGCTCTTCGTGGCCGAAAAGACCGCCGCCCTGGAGGTGGTCTATCGCCGCCTGCGGGCCGTGGGCCTGGGCGAATTCTGCCTGGAGTTGCATTCCCACAAGGCCAACAAGCTCGATGTCCTGACACAACTCAAGGAATCCTGGGAAGCCAAAGTCAGCCGGGAATGGGAGACCTGGAACCGGGAGACCGCCCGCATGGGCACCCTGCGGGAACGGCTGAACGCCTTGGTCAAGGCCCTGCACCGGCCATGGCGAAACGGCCTGAGCGTCTTTACCGCCATCAGCAAGACCCTGTCCGGCCGCGACATCCCCGACCTGGGGTTTTCATGGCCCGGGCCGGACACGCACGAACCGGCGGACCTGGACACGATGCTCGACATCGCAACCCGACTGGGCATCAATGCGGGGCAGGTCGACGAGGCGGCCCGGGGGGCGTTGGCCCTGGTCACGAACACGGAATGGTCGCCCGGCTGGGAGCATGGGCTCACCACCTCGCTTCGGGAGATCATGCCCCTTTGCGAGCAGACACAGCGGACGGCCGAGGCGTTTTTCGTCGCCACAGGCCTGCCGGAAGTCCCCCTCCCCCGCCATGGGCGCGAGGCCCTGGCCTCGCTGGCGGCGCTTCTGCCCCAGGCCGCAGGACGCGACTACAGTTTTGTGCTGCGTCCTGACGCGCCGGACATCTTTTCCCGGCTACGCCATGGTCAGGCGCTGCTTTCAGAACGCCGCGCGCTGCTCGAAGGGCTTCGCAAACACGACACCGCCCTAACCGGCCAGTACGCCCTGAAACCAGCATCCCCCTCCCTCTGGGCGCCCCTTGAGATCTCCGCCCGGGAGATGTTCACCGCCCTGCACGAGTTTTTTTGCCTAGCGGAAAAGGATCTGACGAACATGCCCGCAACCGGCGGCATGGGGTCGCTGCGGGAGCGGATTGAGGCGCTTAAAGCCGAGGCGGAGGACACCGCCACGGACTTCCTGGCCCGGCTTGAACGCGGCAAGGCCCTGGATGCCGGGCGGCAGGAACTGTGGGGGCGTCTTTCCCTCGCCTATCGCCCCGAGGCGTTCCAGCTCGATCTGGCAGGACTGCGCCAGGCATGGGGCGAGGCCTGCCGCTCAATCTGGCCCAAAAGCGCCATGGGCCAGCGCAAAATCCGCAAGACCCTACATGCCGTGGCTGGCGAGACCCTGACCGCGAACCCGGACTATGGGCAGGACATCGAACTTCTGCTGGCCATTCGTGAGCTGGACGGCGACCTTGCCGCCTTTGCCGATCTGCGGGACCAGGACACGGGGGAGTGGGCATGGTCCGACCGGGAGGCCAAAGCCAAGGCCTTTTTCGACTGGATGCGGTCTTTTTTGGCCTTGGCGGCGGCCACCCACGAAGTCATGGCCACATTGCGCAAAAAGGATGAAGCGCTCGCCCGGCTCACGGACCTCGGCCCCCTGACCGGGTATCTCTGGACAGGCCTGGACACCCGGCCCGAGGACATCGCCCTGGCCCAGACGCTGGGGGATGGCCTTACGCGTTGCGTAGCGGCCCTCTACGACCGGCCGGAATCCCTTGCCACGGGCGTTGCGACGCTGACGCGCCTTTTCGGCGCGGGACATCTCCTGCTGGCCCCGTCCGGGGCCTTGGCCCGGGCCGGGAATGACTTTTCCGACGCCTCATCCCGTCTGCATGCGGCGACCCAGTCCCTGGCCGCGCTTCTGGGGCCTGGCGAGGCTCCTGCCCAAGCCCTTGACGCCCTGGCTCCCGCAGCTGTTGCCGCGCGCTGCAAGGACATTTTGGACTATACCCGGGCGTTGCGCTCTTGGTGCGCCTGGAACCGGGTGGCGGGCGAGGCCCGGGCACGCGGACTCGTGGCGCTCGTGACCGCCCTGGAGCAGGGCGACATCGCAAACGGCTTGGCAAAGGCTGCCTTTGCCGTGAACTACTGCCGCTGGTGGCTGCGGGCGGCCGTGGATACCGAACCGCTCCTGACGCGATTCGTCTCGGCCGAGCACGAGCAGGCCATTGAGGACTTCCGCCAGCTTGACCAGCGGCTTGCCGAACTGGCCCGGGACTGCATCCGCGCCAACCTGCGTAAAAGCACTCCGGAGTCGCAGGACGTTCACAAGACCTCGGAATGGGGCATTTTACGACGGGAAATGGAAAAGAAGCGTCGGCACATGCCCCTGCGCCAGCTTATGGACAAGCTGCCCACGGCCCTTCCCAGCCTGACCCCGTGCCTCCTCATGAGCCCCCTGTCCATCGCCCAGTATCTGCCGCCTGGGAAGGCCTCCTTCGATCTGGTAGTCTTCGATGAGGCCAGCCAGATACCGGTCTGGGACGCCATCGGGGCCATGGCCCGGGGGCGGCGGGTCATAGTGGTCGGCGACCCCAAGCAGTTGCCGCCTACGAATTTCTTCAACCGGGCCGAGGACGAGGACGCCGACGACGAGGTGGAAATCGGCGGCGACATGGAAAGCATCCTGGACGAATGCCTAAGCGCCGGACTGCCGCGCCAACGTCTCAACTGGCACTATCGCAGCCGCCATGAAAGCCTTATCGCCTTTTCCAACCACCGGTACTACGAGGGCAGCCTGGTCACCTTTCCCTCCCCGGTGACGGATGATCGCGCGGTGTCCATGAACTTGGTCGAAGGGGCATTTTACGACAAGGGCGGCAGCCGGACCAACCAGGCCGAGGCCAAGGCCGTGGTGGCGGACATCATGCGGCGGCTGACCGATCCCGGGTTTGTGGCCACGGGCTGGTCCATCGGCGTGGTGACCTTCAACTCCCAGCAGCAAAAGCTCATCGAAGACCTGCTTGACGAGGAACGCCGGAAAAATCCCGCCCTGGATCGTTTCTTTACCGATGACCTGACGGAGCCGGTCTTCGTCAAAAACCTGGAAAACGTCCAGGGCGACGAACGCGACCTGATGTATTTCTCCATCACCTACGGCCCGGACCAGTCCGGCCGAGTATCCATGAACTTCGGCCCGCTCAACAAGGATGGCGGCGAACGGCGGCTCAACGTGGCCGTCACCCGGGCCAAGCACGAACTGCGGGTGTTCACCTGCCTGTCGCCGGATCATATCGAGTTGTCGCGCACCAAGGCCAAGGGTGTCGCGGACCTCAAGCTGTTCCTGGAATACGCCCGGCGCGGCAGCAAGGCCCTGGTCGAGGAGGTGGCCGGTTCGACGGGCGACTTCGATTCGCCGTTCGAGGAAATCGTGGCCGATGCCCTGTCGCGCCGGGGCTGGACGGTACATCCCCAGGTGGGCGTCTCGTCGTTTCGCATCGATCTTGGCGTGGTGGACCCTGACCGGCCCGGCGGCTACCTCGTTGGCGTAGAATGCGACGGGGCGGCATACCACCGGGCGGCGACAGCCCGGGACCGGGACAAACTTCGGGAGCAGGTTCTGCGCGGCCTCGGGTGGGAAATCGTGCGCACCTGGTCGACAGACTGGTGGTATGACGCCGAATCGGCGGCGGAAAAGCTCGACGCCGCCCTGCACGCGGTTCTCGAACGAACCCGGGAAGAGCGGGCCAAACGCGAAGAGGAACTGGCCCCTGGACAGGCTTGCGCAGTGGAACCAGAGAATCCTCCCTTAGACCACACACCTCCCCGTCAGGCTGTTCATGATACGGCAGAGACCGATTCCGCTGGCCCCGCCACACCCAACACTGATCATGAGACGCATCCAGCCCCGGATGTGCCCATACCGCAGGCTGCGGCCTTACTGGCGCCTCCTCCGGGAGCAGACGCGGATTCTGCCTCCTGCGACCTTCTGGCCGCAGGCCGCGAACAGGCCCTGCTGGACGCAATCCGGGAAATCGTGGGCGCGGAAGGCCCTATCCGGGCGGACGTCCTGGCCCGGCGCATCGCCAAGCGCTGCGGATTTTACAAGGCAGGCGTGAAGATACGTGAGCAGGTTCTGCACGCGGCGACTCGTGAATTCCAGGCTGTTGCGGAGGAAGGAGGCGTTTTTGTCTGGCCGCAAGGCAGCATCCCCGGCCAGTGGGCTTCATTTCGCGCGAAATGTGGTGGGGAGCCCCGCCCGGTGGACGAAATATGCCTGGCCGAACTGGTCGCGCTGGCTCGGGAAGTCCATCCGGGCCTCAAACCCGACGAAGACCCCATGGCGGCCATGGCCCATGCCGCAGGCCTGCAACGCCTGCGCGCCGTGACCCGGGAACGCCTGGAAAAGGCGTGGCAGGGGTATCTGGCGAGCATGGCTGCAGGCTGAGATACAACGCTGCACCTGAACCCGGTATCGATTGACGGAGCGTTCCATGGAGTCTCCCCCCGACCTGGACAGGAAAGCCCTGGACGAGTTGTTCCATGAAGTTGGCAGCTATCGCAATTGCAACGACTTTCACGAGCTCTACCAATTTATCAAAAAATTTCCGGGCATTGCACCTTACAATGCCCTTTTGCTGCACATCCAGAGACCTGGAAGCAACTATGTCGCGACGATACCGGAGTGGAAAAAACTGTTCAATAGAACCGTCAAGCCCGGGGCACGGCCACTTGTAATCCTTCAGGCGTTTGGCCCCGTACGCTTTGTCTTTGACCTTGAAGACACCGAGGGTGATGAATTTTTCCCTGAACGCTTGCGTAACCCATTCCAGACAGAAGGGAGTATCGAGGCGAACAAATTTCATTTCTTGATGAAAAATCTCAAGCGCGATGGCATCTCTTATCATGAATCTGATCACGGCACAAACAGCGCTGGCTATATCCAATGGAGACCAGGACCATTTTTCAGAAATAGCAAGCATCAATTCATCGGATTCATCTTTAATTTGATAGTAAATATGAACCACTCAAAAGAAGAAAAACTCGCAACGATTGCACACGAGCTAGGACATTTATATTGCGGGCATCTCGGGACACCGGAAAGAAAATGGTGGCCTGACAGATGTAGCGTGACGGATAAAGTTTCCAGAGAGTTCGAAGCGGAAAGCGTGGCCTGGCTTGTCTGCGAACGAGCTGGAATCAAGAATCCCTCGGCCCAGTATTTGAGCGGCTATTTGAGCAACAATCAGCAAATCCCGCATATCAGCATCGAAACAGTCCTCAAGGCTGCTGGAATGATTGAGGCCATGATGGAGCGCACGCTTCCGGCGAGAAAGGAACTCATCGCCTGACATGCAGGGTGGCGAAGGTCCGGCGCATGGCCATGGCCCGATGTTCACCTATTTCGCAGGGGTGATCTATGGCATTGCTCTCGCTCCTGCCCGTTGGCAGACTCACACGTCGACACTTCCGGCGGAGAGTCCGGCCGAACCTGCCAACACGAGGTTCTGCAGCTTATGATCTACGCGGTCTTCCTCCTGGTGTATTTCGGTGAAATCTTCATCCGGGCGCTGTTTGGGACTCAGGACATCGTGTCTGCGGCGAAACATGGGTTCCTGGCCGGGCTGGTCATCCTGGGCATCGATTTCATCGCGTATTTCATCCGTTCCTGCTTCCCTGGTCCATCTCCCCGGCTCCACGCCCCAGCCATTCTCCGCGCTCCAGTTGGCACGACGGGACGAAAAATGAGGAGGCGGCCACCTTGCGATGCCCGCCCCCCCGTAAATGGCCGGTGCGAAAGCGCCTGAGAACTTCCAACGCTATGGAAGCAACTCACCCCAGGCCCGCCACCGGCAGAATAACCCTAGGAGCCTGACAGCAGCGGCGTCAAGGCCCTTGCGAAAAAGGCATGGGCCAGGGCGCGGTTATCCGCACTCGCGGGGATGATCCGCGCGAGATCGGCGGAATCGGTCGCCGGGGTGAAGGTTGCCCGGAATGAAAAACCGAAGCTACGAGCGAGGGAAAAAAGAACGAATGAAATCCAAGATGACATCGATGCCAATGACGATGAGTCCGGCCAGGACGCCATGTCCGAAGGCGGACACAAAGTCCGGAATCCCGAGCAGAGCCCGGATGGCGTACTCACCGAGGAACACCAGCATGGCCACAATGTAGATCATGAGCAAGGCCGTCACGTTGGGGTTGATATCGGGCGCGGCCCTCGCGCACGGCTTCACTTCCGTATTTATGACAGCTCGCGGACAGGTGCAAGGACGTGTTCCCCGCGTTCGCGGGGATGATCCGCCCTTGCATTTTTCGTGCGGTTTTGCCACTAAGTGTTCTCCGCGCTCGCGGAGATGTTCCCCAAGACTCCCGGGGTGCCAACCCGGAGTAGTCATGTTCCCCGCGCTCGCGGGGATGATCCGGATTGGCTCCCGGGGCGGGAGGCCGTACTTCTGTGTTCCCCGCGCTCGCGGGGGACGAAAATCCAACCGACCTGCATTACATCATGGCGGCGTGTCCGAGTCCTGGCGGGGGGATCGCGGTAGGCGCGTCGCTGGCCGGGAGAGCCCGCCCTCTCCCGACTATTTGGCGGCATGCGCGCCTGGCTGATCCAGACATCAATGACAGCCAGCCACCTCACTCTCCTCACCCCGCAATGGCGGGACCAGGGCGGGACCAAAGCCGCCACAACGCAAAAAAGGGTTAGGTCAAAATGACCTAACCCTTTGAATTTGCTGGCTCCCCGGGGGTGATTCGAACACCCGACCTAGTGGTTAACAGCCACCCGCTCTGCCGGTTGAGCTACCGGGGAACAAAATCGCTAAAAGCGAGGGAGTTTCCTTAAACCAGCAACGCGACGCCCGTCAACCCCATTTTTCGCCCAACCTGCTTTTTCCGGCCCCTTTCCTTGACGGCCTGCCGCATTTCTCCTATCAAAGCCTGCTTGACCGACACGTTTACACACTGGAGCCGCGCAAGTTGGGTACCGACGACCGCGCCAAGCGCAAGCCATTCAAACTCCCGGTGAAGTCCGACCGGGTGGAAGATTTCCGACCCCTGCTTGAGGCCCTCGACAAGGGGGGCGAACTCAACGAGGTGCTCAAAAACCGCATCGCCAAGGCCTGCCAGCTTCTTGACGAGGGGTGCGAGATCTATCCCAACGACTTCGTCAAGTCCGACACCCTGCCGGACATCCTGGCCAACTACGAATCCGCGGACGAAACCGCCCTGGCCGCCCTGGGCCGCACCTTCGTGGTCGCCGGGCGCGTGGTTTCCCTGCGGTCCTTCGGCAAGGTCACCTTTTTCCACCTCCTGGACGCCTCCGAAAAGCTCCAGTGTTTCGCCTCCCGCGAGGACATGGGGGCCGACGCCTACGCCCGGTTCAAGAAATTCGACATCGGCGACATCGTGGGCGCCACCGGCATCCTCTTCCGCACCAAGACCGGGGAACTGACCCTGCACTGCACGGAAATCCGCCTGCTGTCCAAGTCCTTCCGGCCCCTGCCCGAGAAGTACCATGGCCTCAAAGACGTGGAGACGCGCTATCGGCAGCGCTACGTGGACCTCATCGTCACCCCCAAGACCTCGGAAATCTTCCGCAAACGGACCATGATCGTGGGCGAGATGCGCCGCTTCCTCAACGAGCGCGGCTTCCTCGAGGTGGAAACCCCCATGATGCAGGCCATCCCCGGCGGGGCCACGGCCAAGCCCTTCGAGACCCACCACAACGCCCTGGACATGGGCCTTTTCATGCGCATCGCCCCGGAGCTGTACTTAAAGCGCCTGGTGGTGGGCGGATTCGACAAGGTCTACGAGATCGGCCGCAACTTCCGCAACGAGGGCATCTCCACCCAGCACAACCCGGAATTCACCATGTGTGAGTTCTATTGGGCCTACGCCCGCTTCACCGACCTCATGGACCTCACCGAGGCCCTTTTCGCCCAGATCGCCGAAAAGGTCTGCGGCAAGACGGTCATCGAATACCAGGGCCGGGAGATCGACCTGACCCCCGGGCGCTGGACCCGCATGACCTTCCACCAGTCCCTGGAGGAGATCGGCGGCCTGTCGCCGGAGATGTACCTCGATTTCGACGCGGCCAAGGCCCATGTGGAGAAAAACGGGGAAAAGGTGCTCAAGGGCGAAAAGCTCGGCAAGGTGCAGGCCAAGCTCTTCGACATCTTTGTCGAGCCCAGGCTCATCCAGCCCCACTTCATCTATCATTATCCCACGGACATCTCGCCTCTGTCGCGGCGCAACCGGGAAAACCCGGACATCACCGACCGCTTCGAGCTTTTTATCACCGGGCGCGAGATGGCCAACGCCTTTTCCGAGCTCAACGACCCCGTTGACCAGCGGCTGCGCTTCGAGGAGCAGGTGCGCGAAAAAGAGGCCGGCGACGACGAGGCCCACCGCATGGACGAGGATTACATCCGGGCCCTGGAATACGGCATGCCCCCCACGGCCGGACAGGGCATCGGCATCGACCGCCTGGTCATGCTCCTGACCGACCAGTCCTCCATCCGCGAGGTCATCCTGTTTCCGCTCCTGCGCCCCGAGAGTTCATCCTGAACATGAAATTCGAGCTGTTCATCGCCCTGCGCTATCTGGCAGCCCGGCGCAAACACTCGTTCATCTCGGTCATCTCGCTCATCTCCATCCTGGGGGTGGGCCTGGGCGTGGCCGCGCTGATCGTGGTCCTGGGCGTCATGAACGGGTTTTCCACGGACCTGCGCGACAAGATCCTGGGGGTCAACGCCCACATGGTGGCCGGGGTCATGGGCGGGGCCATGCGCGACTACCGGGCCAACATCGAAAAGCTCGACGCCATGCCGGGCATCCTGGGGGCCACGCCCTTCGTGTACACCGAGGTGATGCTCAGCAGCTCCGGCGGGGTCAAGGGCGTGGTCCTGCGCGGCATCGACCCGGCCACGGCCGGGGAGGTCTTAAGCCTGCCCAAGGACATGGTCCAGGGCCGGCTGGCCGACCTGGACGACTCCGGCCCGTTCCCGGGCATCATTCTGGGCAAGGAACTGGCCGAGCGCACCGGGGTCACGGTGGGCAGCGCCGTGAACATCCTGTCGCCCTCGGGGCGGCAGTCCGCCGCCGGATTCACCCCCAAGGTCAAGACCTTCCTGGTGCGCGGCATCTTCCGCTCGGGCATGTTCGAATACGACACCTCCCTGGCCTATGTGAACCTGGCCGCGGCCCAGGATCTTCTGGGGTTCAAGCACGACCTGGTCACGGGCATCGAACTCCGGGTGGACGACGTCTACGCCGTGGACACCCTGGCCGGACAGGTGCGCGAGGCCCTGGGCGGCATGCCGGTCTACGTGCGCACCTGGATCGACATGAACGGAAATCTTTTCAAGGCCCTGCAACTGGAAAAGACGGCCATGTTCATCATCCTGCTCATGATCGTCCTGGTGGGCTCGTTCAGCATCATCACCACCCTGGTCATGCTGGTCATGGAAAAGACCAAGGACATCGCCATCCTCATGTCCATGGGGGCCACGGCCGAGAACATCCGCCGCGTGTTCATGCTCCAGGGCTCCATCATCGGCGCGGTGGGCACGGCCCTGGGCTACGCCCTGGGACTGCCCGTGAGCTGGGCCCTCGGCCGGTATCAGTTCATCAAGATCCCGAGCGACGTCTACCCCATGGATTATCTGCCCATCCGGCTGGCCTTCACGGATGTGGCCGTGGTCGGGGCCACGGCCCTGGTCCTGTGCTTCCTGGCCACCCTGTATCCGGCCCGCCAAGCGGCCGGACTCAAGCCGGCGGAGGCGCTTCGCCATGAATGACGCGCTCATGGAGCTTCGCGGGGTATCCAAGCAATACCACGGGCCGTCGGAACAGATCGACGTACTCAAGGACGTGAACCTGGCCATCCGGGCCGGGGAGTCCATGGCCATCCTCGGCTCGTCGGGCTCGGGAAAGACCACGCTTTTGCACATCATGGGAGCCCTGGATCTCCCGACCACGGGCAACATTTTTTTCCTGGGCCATGACATGGCCACCCTGCAACCGGCCCAGGCCGCAAAAATTCGTAACAAAGACATCGGCTTCGTCTTCCAGTTTCATCACCTCCTGCCGGAGTTCACGACCCTGGAAAACGTTGCCATGCCTGGGTTTATCGCCGGTTTGCCCCAGCCGAAAGCACTCTCCCTGGCAAGCGACGCCCTGGCCCTCGTGGGGCTTGATGAAAGGGCCGAACACAGGGTAACAACACTTTCCGGGGGAGAGAGGCAGCGGGCGGCCATTGCCAGGGCCATTCTTATGCGGCCGAAACTGCTCTTGGCCGACGAACCCACCGGCAATCTGGACGAACATACCGGTTCCCGGGTCGGAGAGGCCCTGTCACGCCTCAACGCGGAACTCGGCATGACGTTGGTGGTGGTCACCCACAATCACGACCTGGCCGCGCACATGGGCCGAAGGTTGGAACTTCACGGTGGAGAACTCTATGCACGGGCTTAAATTTACGGGGCGGGCGGCTCTTTACGCCATTTTGGCAGTGTTGGCCTTCACCCTCCCGTCCCATGCCCAGTCCGGACAGTCGGGGACGAAGATTCTCGTGTTGCCCTTTACGGTCAACACCGCCACCGACCAGAAAGGGATCGCCGCCAGCCTTCCGGGCATCCTGGCCGAAAGCCTGCGCCGGGAAAACATCGCCGTGGCCACGGAGAAGCCCGCAGGCCCCATGGACGACCAGACGGCCCGCAGGCTGGCCGCGGCGGCCAAGGCCAGCCATGCCCTGTACGGCAGCGTCTCCCAGGTCGGCGAGTCCCTAAGCATCGACGGCCGCCTGGTTTCTGTCGCCGAGGGGGCGCCCCTGTCGGTGTTCGCCCAGGCCCGGGAGGTCATACAGCTCGAACCCGCCGCCAAGGAACTGGCCGGCAAGGTCCGAGGGCTTCTGGTGACCGGCGACGCCATCGTGGACGTGGCCGTGGAAGGCAACCAGATCCTGGACAAGGACGTCATCATCCTCAAGGCCAAGACCCAGGTCGGCCAGCCCTACGATCCCAAGTCCGTCAACGACGACCTCAAGCGCCTTTTCGAAACCGGATATTTCGACGACGTGCAGATCCGCCTGGAGAACGTCCCCGGCGGCAAGAAACTGGTCTTCGTGGTCAAGGAAAAGCCCCGCATCCAGGCCGTGGGCGTCATCGGCTCGGGCGAGGTGGACCAGGACAAGATCCTGGAGACCATGAGCACCAAGGCCGGTTCCATCCTGAACCTCAAGGTGCTGGCCGAAGACCTGGAGAAGATCCGGGAACTGTACCGCAAGGAAGGCTTCTACAAGACCGAGGTCAACTACGAGCTGGAACAGACCGACCCGCGCATCGCCCGCCTGAACATCATCGTCAAGGAACCCAAAAAACTCTACATCCGCGAGGTGAAGATCGAGGGCGTCAGCCAGGTTGACGCCGACGAGCTGCGCGGCGAACTGTCCACCTCCGAGCGGCGGTTCTGGTCCTGGGTCACGGGCAGCGGCGTTCTCAAAGAGGAAATGCTGGAGCGCGACGCGGCGGCCATCGAAAATTTCTACGCCAACCGGGGCTATGTGGACATCAAGGTCGGCCAGCCCGATGTGGAGTACGGCGACGACGGCATCACGGTCGTGTTCCGCGTCAGCGAGGGCGACCGCTACAAGGTCGGCGCCGTGAGCTTCGGCGGCGACCTGCTCATGGACAACGACGCCCTGCTGCAGATCATCAAGCTCGACCAGCTGGCCGAGGAAGGCGCCTATTTCGACCGCTCCGTGGTCCGCGACGACCTCAACCTGCTGACCGAAATCTACGGCGACCTCGGCTACGCCTTTGCCCAGGCCGACGTGGATCTCATGAAAAACGACGCCGAAAAGACCATCGACGTGGCCTATACCATCAACAAGGGCCGCCGGGTCTACATCCGCCGGGTGCTCATCGAGGGCAACGACAAGACCCGGGACAACGTCATCCGCCGGGAAATGCGCTTGGCCGACGGCGACCTGTTCAGCGGCAACAAGGTGCGCCGCTCCAACGAACGCCTGGACCGCCTGGACTACTTCGAGAAGGTGGACATCGAGACCGTGCCCACCGAGAACCCCACCGAGGTGGATCTCAAGGTCAAAGTCAAGGACAAGAACACCGGCGCCTTCAGCCTGGGCGCGGGCTACTCGACTTACGACAGCGTGTTCTTCGGCGGTTCCATCGAGGAGCGCAACCTCTTCGGCAAGGGCTACCATGCCAAGTTCCAGGGCATGCTCAGCGGCACGTCCAGCCGGTTCATCCTGTCGCTCATGAACCCCCGGTTCAACGACTCCAATCTGACCACCGGCATCTCCCTGTACAACCTCTATAAGAAATACGACGACTACAGCAAGGAAACCGTCGGCGGCAAGATGACCTTCGGCTATCCGCTCGGCGAATACACGCTTTTGTCCTGGGCCTACCGCCTGGACCGCTACCGCGTCTTCAACACCAACTGGAACCCGTCCAGCGTCATCGCCAATTCCGAGGGCACCCACTGGAGCAGTTCGCTGACGGCGGAAATCGACCGCGACACCACGGACAGCTCCACACGTCCCACCAAGGGCACGAAAAACACCCTGTCCCTGGAATACGCCGGCGGCATTTTGCAGGGTGACGACAGTTTCATCCGGCCCACGATCACGTCCAACTACTTCCACCCCCTGCCGTGGGATCTGGTCTTCCACTGGCGCGGCAGCGCGAGCGTCCTGTTCGACAACGGCGGCGACATCCCGGTTTTCGAGCGCTTCTACCTTGGCGGCATCGAAAACGTGCGCGGCTACGAACAAAACAAGATCTCGCCGCAGGATCCCCGCACGGGTGAGCGTATCGGCGGCAAGGCCATGTTCTTCACCAACTTCGAGACCATCTACCCCATCAGCAAGTCCAACGGCATCTGGGGCTTGGTGTTCTTCGACGCCGGTAATGCTTGGGAAAGCTACGGAGACGTGGACTTTGACCTCTACAAGAGCGTTGGCGCCGGATTGCGGTGGTATTCTCCCATGGGCCTGATCCGGGTGGAATACGGCTACGGCCTGGATGCGGGCCGCGAGAACCTCTGGCCGCACCAGATCGGCTTCAGCATGGGGCAGTCGTTTTAACGAATAAGGCTACTGGCGGGTTAGACATTGCTTCAGACACCAAACCGTGCAAGGAGATACATCATGGTCGGTATTTTTCGGACGCTTTGCATCATGGCCGCTATCCTGGCCCTGCCGATCGCGGCGGCCGCCCAGGGCAAAGTCGCGGTCGTCAACCTGGACGAGGCCCTGGCCTCTTCCCAGGCCGGCAAAGCTGCCCTCTCGCAGCTGAAAAACAAGTTCGAGGCCCGGGAAAAATCCCTGACGCAGCAGGGTGAAGACTTAAAGAAGATGCAGGATGATCTGCAGAAGAAAAGCGTGGCCCTGTCCCAGGACGCCATGCGCTCCCAGGTCGCGGATTTCGAGGCCAAGGCCAAGAGATACATGGACGAGCGCAACAAGTTGCAGCAGGAAGAGCAGGAAACCCAGCAGCAGATCCTGCAGCCGCTCTTGACCCGTCTGCAGAAGGTCATGACCGACTTTGCCAAGAAAAACGGGTATACCGTGGTCATGGAAGCCCGCAGCGTTCCGTATTTCGACCCCTCCCTGGACATCACCGACGCCCTGCGCCAGGAATTCGACAAATCCAAGTAATCCCGAGCCGCCGTTTGGCCCGGCCACATCCGTAATACACGCCCGAAAGGCCCCCGTGGCCTTTCGGGCATTTGCACGAGGTACACATGAGCGACACCGTCCACCCTCTTCCGAACATCCGGGATATCTTCACCCTCCTGCCGCACCGCTATCCCTTCCTGCTGGTGGACCGGGTCATCGAGTTTCAGCCGGGTGTTCTGCTACGGGCCATCAAGAACGTCACCATCAACGAGCCCTTTTTCCAGGGCCATTTTCCGGGCCTGCCGGTCATGCCCGGGGTCTTGATCCTCGAGGCCATGGCCCAGACGGGCGGACTTTTCGTCGGACAGAGCCAGGACGAGCCCCTGGGGGATCGCGTGTTTCTCTTTTCCGGCATGGACAACGTACGTTTCCGCAAGCCGGTGATCCCCGGCGACCAGCTGGTGCTGACCTGCTCCGACACCCGGCGCAAGTTCAACATCTGGAAGATGCACACCACGGCCGAGGTGGATGGCCGCAAGGTGGCCGAGGCGGTCCTCAGCGCCGCCGTGGTGGAACGCTCGGCCCTGTAATCACGGTACCCGTTGCCGCGTGTCGCTGGGGCGGGCCGGATTGGGCGCGTTGCGAAACCCGGCGCCGCGTCCGGCAAAGCCAGCCTGCGCCGTGGCGGCAGCGATTCTTCCCGGCGGGGCTGTGGCGCGAAACGCCAGTGGTGGTGTCAGGGATGCCCGCTTGAACGTCCGTCAGTCATGACAGGCAGGCGATTGTATCGTGGAGGCGGGCCCCGGCCTCAGGCGGACCCGTTCTCAAGCCCGGGAGTCTCGGACAGGTAGTCCTCGTCGTCCGTGCGCAGGGCCATGCGCATGGCGTCTTCCTCGATCTCGTCGTTTTTCTCGGCGAAAAGCCGCACCAGATCCGGATCGATCTTGCCGTCGGCGGCCTCGTGGCGCAGTACGGCCAGGGCCTTGTTGCGCGGCAGGGCGGGCTTGTAGTGCCGTTCCATGGTGATGGCGTCGTAGATGTCCACGATGGCGATGATGCGGCTTTGCAGCAGGATCTCGTCGCCGCGCAGGCCCGAAGGATAGCCCGAGCCGTCCAGGCGCTCGTGATGTTGGGAGATGATGGTCAGAAGCCGCCGCATGTTTTCGGGAAAGGGGATGTGCTGCAGGATGCGGTAGCTTTCGGAGGGGTGGCGTTCGATCTCACGGCGTTCTTCCGGGGTCAGGTTGCCGCGCGGGATGAGCAGGGTCTGCACCTCCTCGTCCGTGAGCATGGGCAGCACCCGCCCCCCGGATACGATCTCAAGCTTGCCGATGCGCCCAATCAGCGCGGCGTCGTCCCTGGTGATGCCGTCCGAGGCGTTGATGCGCGAGAGCTCCGCGAAATCCTCACGCCAGACCCCGCCCGTGACCTCGCTCCACAGGGCCAGGCGTTGGCCGATGATGTCCAGGCGTTCCCTGGGAAGGCGGGTGGATTTGGTGAGCACCTGCTCGCGGATGCCGATCTTCCCCACATCGTGCAGCAGTCCGGCATAGATGATTTCCTGGAGGTCGTTGTCCGTAAAGCGGACATCGGAAAACATGTCCCGATCTTCATGCACCGCCTTGGCCAGGGCTACGGAAAGCCTGGCCACACGCTGGGAATGACCGGCGGTGAACGGATCCCTGGCGTCGATGGCCGTGGCCAGGGCCTGCATGAGGGACTTGATGAGAAGCTGCACGCTCTCGAAATGCAGCGCATTGCCCATGGCGATTCCGGCCACCGAGGCGATGGTGCCGACATACTGCAGATGATTGGCGTCGAAACGCGGTGCGCCGCAGGCCCCCAGCACCAAGACGCCGACGCACTGGCTGGCGGAAAGAAGCGGCGCGATGAGCATGGCCGTCAGTCCGGGGGCCTCCCCGCGCCAACGCTTGTCCGAGGCCAGATCGTTGATGATCTCGGGTTTGCCGCTTTTGACGACGTCTAAAAAGAGCGTGCTTTCGGCCACCCGCTCCATGCCGCATTTCCTGGCCGCGCCGAAGGAGCGTTGCGGCAGGAAACGGCCGGTCCCGGTTTTTCGCAGATAGATGATGCCGCCGTCGGCGGGGATGTCCCCGGACAAGAACTCGGCCAACAGGGCTTTGGCCACATCGCGGGGGCGCAACGACTGGTTGAGGGTCAGGGTGGCCCGGTGCAGCAGGGACAATTCGCGGTATTTCTGCAGGGTTTCGGCGGCCAGCACCCGGCGGATGTTCTCCCGGGTCAGGATCTCCTCCACGGCTGCGGAAAAAAAGGCCAGCACCCGGGCGGCGATCCCGGACCGGTCCGGGGGCGCCCCGGGAGGCGGCACGAGGATGGCCTGGCCGACGGGAGTTTTGTCCAGGCACAGGGGCGAGGTCAGGCTGGCGGCATCCGGCCCAGGGGGGGCGTCCCCGGCTGGATGTACGATCCGGCCGTCCATGTCCGCCACCAGGACGCGCCAGCCGGGATCGAGGAGTTCACCGGCCCGCAGCCGGAGCGTGTCCAGGTTCTGTTTGCGCAAGAGCCTCGCGAGAATGGCCATGGCTGATCCGGAGACGTAGAGGACTTACGCGGTCAATCCCAGGAGATCCCTGGCCACCTTCAGGACTTCGTCGGGATCGAAGGGCTTGGTCATGTACATGGTCGCGCCCATCTCAAGCCCCTGCTTGCGATCCACCTCCTGGCCCTTGGCGGTCAGAAGGACGATGCCGCATCCCCGGGTCTCGCCGTCTTCCTTGACCCGCTGACAGACCTCGTAGCCGTTGAGCTTGGGCATCATGATGTCCAAAAAAACCACATCGGGTTTTTCCGCACGGATGATCGCCAGTCCCTCCTCCCCGTTGGAGGCCGAGAAGATGCTCACGCCATGGTCTTCCTCCAACTCCTCCAAGGTCTGTTCCAAAAGCATGCGGATATGGACCTCGTCATCGACGATCAAAATCTTGCCGGGCATTGGGCACTCCTTTCAAAAAAACCGGCCATCGCGCGTCAGGCCGATTCCGGCTGGGAAACAACACCGCATGAAGCTGCCGTTGTCACTTTAGTCCGAATATTTACCCTTTGTCAAAAAAACAGGCGATATCCCTGCGGATATCGCCTGAAGGAGGAGGTCGCCGGAGATGATTCTCAGCAGGAACAGGACGAACTCGACGAACACGAGCCGCCGCATCCGCCGCCGCCAAGCACAAGGCCCGACTGCACGGTGAAGCCCATGTAGGTCATGTCCACCTTCATGGGACCGGCCTGCTGGGACAATTCCTTGTCCACCACAAACAGGTACCCGTCGGTCTCGAATGTTTCGTCGGATTCCTTCGGCTCGTCCAGAGCCAAAGACAACCGGGGACCGGCTCAACCGCCGGAGGCGAGATAGATGCGGATGGGATTTTTTTCCTTGTCGGCGAAATACCCGTCCAACTGCTGGCGGGCGGCCTCGGTGAGTTCGACCATGTCAGTATCTCCTGGGAGGTGTAGTAGGGCCGCCCTGGCGGACGGCCCCCCTGAAACGAACGCCTTTATGAGCAGCAGGAACCGGCCGTGCCGCAGGAGCCGGGGGAGCACGATCCGCCGGAGCAGCCGCATCCGCCGTCGCCGAGTTGCAGGCTCGACTGCACGGTGAAGCCCATGTAGGACATGTCCACGCGCATGGGAGCGGCCTGGGCGGCCAGTTCCTTGTCCACAATGAAATTGTATCCCTCAACGTCGAATTGATCGTCCGTGTCCTTGGCCTCGTCGAGGGCCAGGGCCAGGCGGGGGCCGGAGCACCCTCCCGCGGAGAGATAGATTCGAATGGGGGCTTTTTCCTTGTCCGCGAAATACCCGTCGAGTTCGCGGCGGGCGGCCTCGGTAATTTCGACCATGTCTAACGACCTCCTAGGGGAAATTGGCTGAGGCCCGTAAGTAAGCACGGCCCGGGGCTTTGTCAAACAGGACAAACGCCCTTCCCCCGCACGGCCCCGAGGGTCCGGCGGCCCGGCCCGGGATGGCGCTTCGGCCCGGGACATTGCCCGTATCGGCCTTTTCCGCTAGGGTCGGCGCACCATGACACCGCACAGCACGCCCACGGGGACCGCCATGAAGAGACAGCGTCGCATCCTTTCGCCCGAAGACATGGTCCGGACCATCGAACGGTTGGGCTTCGAGATCATCGAACGCCACGACCAGGGCTGCGGCCTGGCGCTCATCGGCATCCAGCGCCGGGGCGTGGAACTGGCCCAGCGCCTGAAAACGGTCCTGGAGGGTCGCCTGGGCTGCGACATCCTGTCCGGCAAGCTGGACATCAACCTCTACCGCGACGACTGGACCCATTCCGACAACCAGCCGCACATCGGGGAAACGTTCATCCCCTTCGACATCAACGACAAGAAAATCGTCCTGGTGGACGACGTGCTTTTCTCCGGCCGCACCATTCGGGCCGCCCTGGAGGCCATCCTGGACTACGGCCGGCCGCGCAAGGTGGAGCTTTTGGTGCTGATCGACCGGGGACACCGGGAGCTGCCCATCCAGGCCGACTACGTGGGCAAAAAGGTCCAGACCGCCCTGGGCGAACACGTGGACGTGCACCTGGCCGAACTCGACGGCGAGGACAACGCCTACCTCGTGCGGTGATCCGGCCGGGACAATGTCCCCGACAGCCCAAGCGGGCCCCCTCGGGAATTCCCGAACGGGGCATGCCGGACATCCCGAAAAACGTGCTCGGGCGGGTTAAACCCGGTGCTCCCGCTTTTTGCGATGCACGATCTCCGTGCCGATGCCGGAGGTGGTGAAAAGCTCCAAAATGATCGAGTTCTCCACCCGGCCGTCGATGACGTGGGCCTTCTCCACCCCGCCGTCCACGGCCTCCATGCAGCACTTCATCTTGGGAATCATGCCGCCCTTGACCGTGCCCTCCTCGATGGCCACCGAGGCCTCGCGCAGATCCAGCGACGAAAGGAGCTGGCCCGAGGCGTCGAGCACCCCGGCCACGTCGGTCAAAAGCACCAGCCGCTTGGCCGACAGGGCCACGGCCACGGCCCCGGCCACGGCGTCGGCGTTGATGTTGTAGGTCTCGCCGTCCTCATCCACGCCAACCGGGGCAATCACCGGGATGAACCCCTGGCTTTTCAAGGTGTTGATGAGGGTGGCGTTGATGCCCGTGACCTCGCCCACCTTGCCCAGGTCGATGATCTCCGGCGGGGCGTCCTTTTTCTCCAGCACCATCTCCAGCTTGCGGGCCTGGATCAGGTTGCCGTCCTTGCCCGACAGCCCCACGCTCATGCCGCCGTGGCGGTTTATCAGGCTCACGATCTGCTTGTTGATCTTGCCCGCCAAGACCATCTCCACCACGTCCATGGTGGCCGTGTCCGTGATGCGAAGCCCCTGCCGGAACTGGCAGGCGATGCCCAACTGGTCGAGCATCTTACCGATCTGCGGACCGCCGCCGTGCACGATGACCGGGTTGATGCCCACGTACTTGAGCAGGATCACGTTGAGGGCGAAGGCCCTTTTCAGATCCTCGTCCACCATGGCATGGCCGCCGTACTTGATGACGATGGTCTTGCCGTAGAAATCCCGGATGTACGGCAGGGCCTCCAAAAGGAGCCTGGCCTTGTCGTGTTCGCCCTCGCTGATCATACGCTCCCCCTCATGTCGCGTCCCGGAAACGGCACGGCTGTCTTCCCGAAAAAGCGGCCCCGCCCCTCCGGGAATCGTCCTTTACACCGCGTTGTCATCCACGCCAGCGGGCCTTGCTGGGCTCCTACAGGATGTACCGGGACAGATCCCGGTCCTCGGACACGTCCGACAGCTTGCCGCGCACATAGTCCCGGTCCACCGTCACGGCCGTGCCGGACAGCTCCGAGGCCTCGAACGACAGGTCGTTTAAGATGCGCTCCATGATGGTGTACAGCCGCCTGGCCCCGATGTTCTCCGTCTCCTCGTTGACCTTGCGGGCGAAGTCCGCCACCTCGAGGAGGGCCTCGGGGGTGAACGACAAGGCCACGCCCTCGGTCTTTAAAAGCTCGGTATACTGCACCGTGAGCGCGTTTTTGGGCTCGGTCAGGATGCGGTGGAAATCCTCGGCGGTCAGGGCCGTCAGCTCCACCCGCAAGGGAAACCGCCCCTGCAACTCCGGCACCAGATCCGACGGCTTGGAGAAATGGAACGCCCCGGCCGCAATGAAAAGAATATGGTCCGAGCGCACCATGCCGTACTTGGTATTGACGGTGCATCCCTCCACCACGGGCAGAAGGTCGCGCTGCACGCCCTCCCGGGACACGTCCGGCCCCGAGCCCTGGCGGCCGCCGCAGATCTTGTCGATCTCGTCGATGAAGATGATGCCCGTCTGCTCCACCCGCTCCTTGGCCGCCTCGGTGACCTTGTCCATGTCCACCAGGCGCTCGCTCTCCTCCTGCAAAAGAATCTCGTAGGCCTCGCGCACCCGCATGTTGCGCGTCTTTTTGCGGGACGGAAACATCTTGCCCAGCATGTCCTTGAACTGCACCCCCATCTCCTCCATGCCCGGCATGGCCATGATCTCCACCTGGGGCGAGGGCGCGGACACCTCCACCGGCACCGTGCGCTCATCAAGCGCGCCGTCCCGGAAAAGCCGCCGCAGTTTCTCCCGGGTGGACGAGGCCGGGCCGGAATCGCCGTCTCCAGGCCGCTGCTCGCCGCCCGCATCCAGGGCCTCGGGCATCTCCATGGCCCCGGTGGGGGAATAGCGCGGCCCGGGCTTGGGCAGAAGCAGGTCCAAAAGCCGCTCCTCGGCGTTTTTCTCGGCCCGCTCCTTGACCCGCTCCATCTCCTCCCGGCGCACCAGGTTCACCCCGATCTCCATCAGGTCGCGGACCATGGACTCCACGTCGCGGCCCACATACCCGACCTCGGTGAACTTGGTGGCCTCGACCTTGAAAAAGGGCGACCCGGCAAGCCTGGCCAGCCTGCGCGCGATCTCGGTCTTGCCCACGCCCGTCGGGCCGATCATCAGGATGTTTTTCGGCGCGATCTCGTCGCGGAGCGCCGGATCGATGCGCCGCCTGCGCCACCGGTTGCGCATGGCGATGGCCACCATGCGTTTGGCCTGGTCCTGGCCGATGATGTATTTGTCCAACTCCGCCACGATCTCGCGAGGGGTCATGCTCTCCATCTTCTCTCCACGGCCGCTCTCGGCGGCCAGGCGTGTCTTGCCCAAAAGCCGCGCCACAAGCGCGTCGCCAAGGGCCTTTCTCCGCAACACGCGCGACGGGCCGCGCGACTTACTTTTTCTCCAGCGTCTCAACGGTCACCCGGTCGTTGGTATAGACGCACAACTCCGCCGCGATGGCCATGGCTTTTTCGACAATCTCCCGCGCGGGCAGGTTCGTCTCCCGGGCCAGGGCCCGGGCCGCCGCCAGGGCATACGGGCCGCCGGACCCGATGGCCGTCAGGCCGTCGTCGGGCTCGATCACGTCCCCCGTGCCGCTTAGGACCAGCACGTTCTCCGCATCGGCCACGATGAGCATGGCCTCCAGCCGCCGCAGATACTTGTCCTTGCGCCATTCCTTGGCCAGCTCCACGCTCGAGCGCAGCAGGTTGCCGCCGTATTCCTCAAGCTTGGCCTCGAAGCGTTCAAAAAGCGTGAACGCGTCCGCCGTGGCCCCGGCAAAGCCCACGATCACCCGGTCCTTATACAACCGCCGCACCTTTCTCGCGCCGTGCTTCATGGCCACGGCCTGCCCCATGGTCACCTGGCCGTCGCCGGCCACGGCCACGCCGTGGGCGTCGCGCACCGCCAGGATCGTCGTTCCGCGTATGTCCATGTCGTCTCCCTTACGTCTCTTCGCTCATGACTGAAATGGCGGCTTCATGCCACACATCCAGGGCGCGGCCGGAAAAAAGGCACATGGTGACCTCCCGCGCCAGGCAATCCATAAGACCTTGCCGCAGGGTCCGCAAGGCCGTGAAGGCGGCCATCTCCACCGGAAATCCGTAGGCCCCGCAACTGATGGCCGGAAAGGCCACGCTGCCCAGGCCGAGGGCCTTGGCGGCCAGCAGGCTTTCCCGGTAGGCCGAGGCCAGCAGGGCGGGTTCGCCGTGGACGCCGCCGCGCCAGACGGGGCCGACGGTGTGGATGACGTGGCTGGCGGGCAGATCGAACCCGGGCGTGGCCACGGCCTGTCCTGTGGGCAGGGGGCCACGCTCGCGTACATGGGCCAGGCAGGCGGCTAAAAGACGCGGCCCGGCGGCCCGGTGGATGGCCCCGTCCACCCCGCCGCCACCGGCCAGGGAGGGGTTGGCGGCATTGACCACGGCCTCCACGGAAAGCGTGGTGATGTCGGCGACGACAAGTTGGAGATGGCCCGGGCCGACGCTGAAGGCGTGGGCGGTCATGACGCGGCCCCTGCAAGCCAGGATGTTTTGGCCTGTGGCCCCAGGATGCCGGCCACGGCCCGGGCAGGGTTCAGGATGTCCGCAGCGGCCTGGCCGATCTCGTCCAGGGACAGGCGCGCGATCCTGGCCGCCGTCTCGGACAGGGGCACGTGGCGGCCGAAGAGCAGGTGATTCTTGGCCAGCCGCACCATGCGGTTCTCCGTGGACTCGGCCCCCAGGTGCAATAGCCCCCGCAGGTGCTCGCGCACGTGGGCAAGCTCCTGGCGGGTCACGCCGCCGGAGGCCATGGCCGCAAGCTGCGCGCGCACCACGTCCAAAAGCTCCTCCACCCGGCCCGGGTCCACGGCGGCGTGGATCTCCAGGAGGCCCATGTCGGACAGGGTGTTCAGGTCGCTTGAGACGGCATAGGCCAGCCCCCGCTTCTCGCGCACCTCCTGGAACAGCCGCGAGGACATGTTGCCGCCGAGGATGGTCGTCAGGGCGGCCCGGGCGAAGCGGCCGTCATCGGCGTTGCCCGGCACGGGAAACCCCATGGCCACGTGCGCCTGCTCCACGTCCCGGGGCAGGGCCAGGGAGCCGGGCCGGAAGGCCGCCACCGGCCCGGTTTCGGGCGATGCGGCCGGGACCGGCGGCAACCCGGAAAATACCCCGGCCACCATGTCCGCCAGGGCCTCGTGGTCCACGGCCCCGGCCGCCGCCACCACCATGGCCCCGGAGCGGTAGTTGGCCGCCCGCCAAGCCCACAGCCCGGCCGGTTCGAAATCGGCCACGCCCCGGGCCGGGCCGGTGATGGGATGCCCCACGGCCCGGTCGTCCCAGGCCGCCTCCCAGAGGGACTCCAGGAGCTTGTCGTCCGGGGTGTCCTCCACCATGCCGATCTCCTGGAGGATGACGTCCTTCTCCCGGGCTATCTCCTCCGGGGGGAGGCAGGGCGAAAGCGCGATGTCGGCCAGGATGTCCCAGGCCGGGGCCAGGTGGTCGGCGGCCACCCGGATGGTGAAACAGGTGTGCTCCCGGGAGGTGTAGGCGTCGGCCAGCCCGCCCAGAAGATCGAGTTCCAGGGCGATCCGGCGGGCCGGACGCGCCTTGGTGCCCTTGAAGGCCATGTGTTCCCAGAAATGGGCCATGCCCTCCTGGGCGCCGGCCTCGTGGCGCGATCCGGCCGGAATCCAGATGCCCAGGCTTGCGGTGCGCATGGCGGGCATGCGTTCGGTCACGACAGCCGGGCCGCCGGGGATGATGGTGCACTGACAGTTTTTTTTGGGAGGCATGCATGTGTTCGGGGCAAGAGGGTTAGGCGGGCCTGGTGGCCTTGGCCGTACGCTGGATGGCCAGTCCGGCCATGATCAGCACCAGCCCCGCGAAGGTGGAGGGCAGGATGTCCTCGCCCACCACGAAATGAATAAACACCAGGGACAAAAAGGGCGAAAGAAAAATGAGATTCGCGATGCGGGCCGTGTTGGCGGCGTTTCGCATGGCCGACAGCCACAGGGCGAAGGCCAGCCCCATCTCGAAAATCCCCACGTAGGCCGCGCCCAGATAGCCCAGGGGGCTTTTCGGGACAAGCCCCGTGGTCGCAAGGCACACGGCCAGGGTCATGGGCATGGAGGCCGCGAAATTGAGCAGAAGCCCGGCCACGGGGTCGCGGTCGTCCCTGGCCCCCACGATCCAGAACAGCGCCCACAGGATGGTGGACAAAAGGGCCAGCCCCACGCCCAGGGGGCTCTCCACGGACATGCCGGTCACGTCGCCCCTTGTCGAGATGACCAGCACCCCGGCATAGCCCACGAAGACCGCCGCCAGGTCGCGGCGGGAAATTTTCTGGCCAAGTAGCGGAATAGACAAGAGTGTGAGCGTGATGGCCCAGGTGTAGTTGATGGGCTGGGCCAGTTGCGCGGGCAGGCGGTCGTAGGCCGCAAAGAGGATCAGGTAGTACAGGAAGGGATTGAGCGCCCCCAGGAGCACAGACCGGACATACTGGCGCCGGGTCATGGTCACAAGCAGCCCCAGGCGGCCCTGCACGGCCAAGATCGCCCCCAGGCAGGCCGTGGAGGCCAGGCTGGAGTAGAAAAGGAGCTGGGCCGGGTCCATGTGGCGAAGCGACAGCTTGAAGGCCGAGGCCACCGTGGACCACATGAGCACGGCCGAAAGGGCGTGGAGGGTGGCTTTGCGCTGATCGGGCATGGCGTTTTCGGCGGGTGATCCTTTGCCCGGCACCCTAGCCGAGACCGCCCGGCCGCACAAGGCATTCCCGGCGGTCGCGGCGCGCGGGGCCGCCTCGCCGGGCAGGAGTTGTTCTTGATGCTGAAGCGATTGTCCGCCCTAATCGCTTCACAAAATGAAGCGATTAGGGCAGCGGACAAAAAAACGGGGGAGGACCGAAGCCCTCCCCCGTGTCATACCCTTTGGGCACTTTTCTGCAACGTGAGCGGTCGCGGCCTAGCCGCCGCACATGCAATCGACTCCCTCGAACATCACCCGGTCCACATATTCCGCCTGCTTGCCCTTGTTCCACTGGGACACGGGCCGGTAGTACCCCACAATACGGGTATACACCTCGGCGGGCTGGCCGCAATCCGGGCATTCGAAGTGTTCGCCCTGGATGTAGCCGTGCTTCTTGCACACCGAAAACGTGGGCGTGATGGACAGATACGGAATCTTGGTCATGGTGAAGGCCTTGACGATGAACGACCGCAGGGCCTCCAGGTCCGTGGCGGCCTCGCCCAGGTAGGTATGGAACACCGTGCCGCCGGTATACAGCGGCTGGAGCTTGTTCTGGTGCTCCAGCGAATAGATGACGTCCGAGGACAGCCCCACGGGCAGGGTGGTGGAGTTGGTATAATACGGCGTGCCGTTGCCCGAGGCCCGGATGTCCGAATAGAGCGACTTGTCGATCTTGGCCAGCCGGTAGCTGGTGCCCTCGGCCGGGGTGGCCTCCAGGTTGTAGAGGCTGCCCGTCTCCTCCTGGTAGCGCGAGGTCAGCTCGCGCAGGTGGTTGAGGGTCCGGGTCATGAGCCGCACCCCGGCGTCGGTCTCGATGCCCTTGCCGAGCAGGTTCAGGCAGGCCTCGTGGCCGCCCACCAGCCCGATGGTGGAGAAATGCCCCTTGAACCCGTTTTTGAGGTAGCGCCGGGTCCAGGGGAACATGCCCCGCTCCAGGTTGTCGTTGATGAGCTTGCGTTTGAACTCCAGGGCCGTCTTGGCCAGATCGGCGTATTCCGCAACCAGGTCGAGGAAATCCTCCTCGCCCTGGGCCAAAAAGGCCAGCTTGGGCAGGTTGAGCGTCACCACGCCCACGGACCCGGTCAGGTCGCCCGCGCCGAAAAGCCCGCCGACCTTCTTGCGCAGCTCGCGCAGGTCCATCTGCAGCCGGCAGCACATGGAGCGCACGTCCTCGGGGCTTAAGTCGGAATTGATGAAATTCTGGAAATACGGCGCGCCGTACTTGGCCGTCAGCTCCAAAAGCCTTTTGCCGATGGGCGACTCCCAGGGAAAATCCTTGGTGATGTTGTAGGTGGGGATGGGGAAGGAGAAGATGCGGCAGTGGTAATCGCCCTCGGACATGACCTCCAGGAAGGCCCGGTTGAACATCTCCATTTCCACGGCGTAGTCGCCGTGCACGCTGTCCATGAGCTTGCCGCCGATGATCACCGCCTCGTTGGCCAGGTGCTTGGGCGGGGCCAGATCGAAGGTCAGGTTGGTGAAGGGGCTCTGGCCGCCCCAGCGCGAGGTGGTGTTCAGGTTGAACACGAACTTCTGCACGGCCTGGCGCACCTGCTTGTACGTCAGCTTGTCGTGGCGGATGAACGGGGCCAGATAGGTGTCCACGTTGTTGAAGGCCTGGGCCCCGGCCCATTCGTTTTGCAGCGTGCCCAGAAAATTGACCATCTGGCCCAGGGCGGAATCGAAATGCCGGGCGGGCCCGGCGCAGGAGCGGCCCTCCAGATTGAAGCCCTCAAGCAAAAGATCCTTGAGGCTCCATCCGGCGCAATACCCGGCCAGCCCGAAAGACAGGTCGTGGATGTGGAAATAGCCGTGCTCGTGGGCCGCCCGGACCTCCTCGGGATACTTCTCCAGGGCGTACCTGGCCTGAACCGTGCCCGACAGGTGCAGCATGAGCCCCTGGAAGGAATGGCACATGTTGGCGTTCTCGGCCACGCGCCAGTCGGCCTTGCTCAGGTAGTTGTCGATGACGTCTTTGATGTCCAGGTAGGCGGCTTTCTGCTCGCGCAGTTCCCGGCGCTTCTCGCGGTAGATGATGTAGCGCTTGGCCACGCCGAAAAGGCGCGACTCCATGAGCACCTGCTCCACCTGGTCCTGCACCTGCTCCTGTTCCGGAACCTCGAGTTCCTCAAGCTTGTGCTCGACCTTATGCGCCAACCGCCTGGCCAAAAGGGGATCCTGGATGCCGCTGGCCTTGAGAGCCTTCAAAATGGCCAGGGCGATGCGCTCCGTGGACCAGGTTTCCTGGCAGCCGTCGCGTTTTTTTATCCGAGTGGGCATAGACCTTCTCCTCCCCGCGCGCCTTGGGCGGCACGTATGCTTGTACGGTCAACGTAAATCCGGACGGCAGCATCACCTCCCTGATCTCCTGCACGTCCGCCTCGCAAAGCTCGGGTACCAGGGTCGTCCGGAACATGAACGATTCCGGATGCCCCGACGCCACATCGAAAATTTCCAGCATCTTTTCCCGGGCCGACTCCGCCGTCACGGCGCCGCCGGTCACCAGGGGATATTTTTCATACGGCGCCTTCACGTCCACGGAAAACCGCGTGGCCGGGGCATGGGCCAACACCGCCGCCACCATCTCCGGACGCATGCCGTTGGTGTCCACCTTCACCGGCGGCCCGAAGGCCGCAAGGGCCGCCACCAGCTCCGGCAGATCCTCGGCCAGGGTCGGCTCGCCGCCCGTAACCACGATGCCGTCCAGCCACGGCCCCCGGGCCGAAAAAAACTTCCCCAAATCGGCGGGCTCGATGGGCGGATAGCGGTCGGGACGCCAGGCCAGCCCGGAATTGTGGCAATGCGGACAACGCAGATTGCAGCCGCCCAGAAAAATCACGGCGCTCATGCGTCCCGGCCAGTCGCACAAGGAAAGCGGCTCCAGACCCCGTATCCGGTTCCAGACGGAATTCGCGCTCACGGCAGTATCTCGGAATGGTTGGAAAGACAGTGAAACACGGCCCGGGCCGACTCCCCACGGCCACGTCCATTGAAGGTGGCTTTATAGTCCCACCGCGATTCTTTGTATAGTCGGCCAATGCCCCGTTACAGTCGGGTTCTGCACATCCCCTCGCGCCAGCCCCAAGGAATCACGGACAAACCCCCGGTTTCCACAATTTTTGCCCACACCTTTTTTTTCTGGTGAAAACGAATCTCAAAACGTTTCCCCGGGGCTGCCGCCCCCAGCCCCGCCGTAGCCGGGGCTGCCGCCCCGGACCCCGCCCGGGGGGAATCATTCCCCCCGGACCCCCCGGCACCGTGGGCACGCTCTCCGGGAGACAAAGGCCATGCGCCGCACAAATGACGCGGCCCCGGGCCAAGCGCGAAGCGCCTGGCCCGGGGCCGCGATATATGGGGTGCAGGGGGCTTAGCCCCCTGCCGGGGGGCGTGGGGGGCGGCGCCCCCCACACCGCGTCGCCCTACTGCGCCGCGGCGGCGTCGCCGCCGGGGCGGGGCCCAAGGATATCGACGTTGACCATCTCGATCTTGGCCTGTTCCTGGATGGTGGTCAGGTAGGCGCGGAACAGCTCGCTTTGTTTGGACTGGAGCAGGGACTGCATCCACTTGTCCTTGTCGGCGTTCCAGGCGGCGGGATCGGGTTCGATGCGCTTTTCGGGCCGGGCCAGGATGAAGCCGTCGGAGACGGCGAACACCTGGGGCTGCCAGTCCTGGGTCTTTTGTTCGAAGGCGACCTTGACCAGGGGCGGCACCATGCCCAGGCCCGGGATAAATCCCTGCCGGGTGAACGGCTGGGACAGGGCGATCTTGTCCTTGTATTCGGCCAAAACCTTGGCCACGCCCTCGGGGGTCTGCATCTGCGCGGCGGCGGCTTCGGCCTTTTCCTTGGCCGTGGCCAGGGCCTGCTTTTCCACCAACTCGGCCACGATGCGGTCCTTGACGTCGTCCAGGGGAGCCACGGAGGCCGGCTTGACCTCCACGACCTTGGCCAGGAGGAATCCGTCCTCGGTGGTCAGGGGGGTGTCGGTGGTTTCACCCTGGGCCAGGGCGAAGAGGGTTTCCAGGCCCTGGGGGGCGATCTTGAGGTTCACGGGCGGCATGTCCTTGGAGAAAAGCGGCGTCTGTCCGATGGATAGGCCTTCCTCTTCGGCGGCCTTGGCCAGCTCGACCCCGGCCACGATCTTGTCCTGCACGGCGTCCATGACCTTGGCCAGCCGGTCGGCGGCGCGCTCCTCGGCCAGGACGGCCCTGATCTCGTCCTTGACGTCGGCCAGGGGGGCGGTCCCGGCCTCGCGCTTCTCCCGGACCTCAAGGACATGCAGGCCCACGGTGGTGCGCAGGGGGTCGCTGACCTTGCCCTTTTCCAGTCCGAAGGCGGCGTCTTCGAAGGACTTGAACTCCTTGGGCAGGGCGCCGCGCGACAGCCAGGCATAGTCCTCGCCCATGAGATTGTCGCCGGAGGTCGGTTCCTTGGGCAGAAGCGAGGCGAAATCCTCGCCCTTGCGCAGCCGTTCGGCCAGGTCGCGCATCCGCGTCTCGGCGGCCTTGACCTCGTCCTGGGAGGCATCGGGAGGCAGCATGACCAGGAGGTGGCGGACCTCGACGGACTCGGGGCGTTCGAAGGCCTTGGGGTTGGCCTTGTAGTAGGCCTCCATGTCCTGGTCGGTGATTTCGTCGGGCTTGGCCAGAGCCTGGGGGGAGAGGTCCAGGTAGTCGACCTTGATCTGGGCCGGGGTTCTGAACTTGTCGGGGTTGGCCTCGTAGAAGGCCTTGATGGCCTCGTCCGTGGGGGTGATGCCCTGGGAGAAGGCGTCGGAGGTGAACGGGATGTACTCGATGACGGCCTGTTCCCGGCTGAAGTCGTAGAGGGAGCGGGCCTCGGCCTCGGTGACCTGGGCGGGCAGGGCGAGGTAGGTGCCGAGCTTTTCCAGGGTGAGGTTCTGACGCATGTCCGTCTCGAATTCGGCGAGATTTAAGCCATTGGCCTTGAGCAGTTCCTCGTAGCGTTTGGCGTCGAACTTGCCGTCCTCCCCGGCGAAGGCCGGAACCCGGGCGATCTCCCGGCGCAATTCGGCGTCGGAGACGGACAGGTTGAGCTTGGCGGCCTGGGCGGCCAGCATGGTCTGGGTGAGCATCTGGCTGAAGACCTGCCAGCGGAAACCACCCTCGGCCAGTTCCTTGTCGGTGATGTTCGGGTTCTGGTTGTGCACCAGGCGCAGGCTTTCCTCGAAGGTCTTTTCGTATTCCTTGACCAGGATGGGGCGGCCGTCCACATAGGCCACCACCGAGGCGGTGTCATTGCTGAAGTTGCCGACGCCCCAGAACACAAAGACTACGATGATCAGGCCGAAGACGATTTTGACGCCCCAGGATTGGGCGTTTTGGCGCATGGCATCGAGCATGGGTTTCTCCTTGGGATTCGCGTGCGGCGGCGCGGACGTGGGGAAACGGCGTCTCGAACCGACCTGGCGAAAAAAAATCGCGACGCGCGCCAGCCAGCACCCGCCCGGCCCGGACCAGCCCGGCGCAAGGCCGGTTGTCCGGGGGACGGCGCGGCTGGTGCGCCTGCCGCAGTGAAGCCCCGCCGCCGCAGTCGCCGAACGCGCGGCGGCCGGGGCCTTCCTTCGTGATGTGGCCGGACTCCTACCGCCTGACGGTATTGAGCAGGCCGCCGGATAAAATAATGTCCAGTTCCTTCCGGGTCAAATCATTTGTGACCATGACCGGCTCGCCGCCGTCCACCTGCACGGCCACGGCCTCGCCGGGGCGGATGTCCGCGGTCGCGATGCGCAGGGTCGCGCCTTGCGCGATGCGGTCGTAGTCGGCCTTGTCCGCCAGGATCAGGGGCAGGATGCCGAAGTTGACCAAGTTTGCCCGGTGGATGCGGGCCAGGGACTTGGCGATGACCGCCTTGACCCCCAGGTGCCTCGGTCCCAGGGCGGCGTGCTCGCGGCTGGAGCCCTGGCCGTAGTTCTCGCCGCCCAGGATGATGCCCTGCCCGAGTTCCTTGATGCGCGGCACGAAGTCCGCATCCACCCGGCTGAAGACGAACTCGCTGATGGCCGGGATGTTGGACCGCAGGGCCGTGATCTGGGCTCCGGCCGGAAGGATGTGGTCCGTGGTGATGTCGTCGCCGACCTTGAGCGCCACGGCGGCCTCGATCACGGCGGGCATGGGCGCGAACTTCTCCAGGGCCTTGATGTTGGGGCCGCGCACGATCTCGACCGCCGCCCCGTCGGCGGGCGGGAAGAGGAAGAGGTCTGTGATGCCGGGCACGCTGTCCGGCAGCTCCACCCGGGCCGGGGCGTCGCCCCAGGTGGCCGGGTCGGTGAAGGCCCCGCGCAGGGCGGCCATGGCCGCGGTCTGGGGGCTGACCAGGTAGACCTGGGCGTCCTGGGTGCCGCTTCGGCCCTCGAAGTTGCGGTTGAAGGTGCGCGCGCTCACGCCGCCCGAGGTGGGCGAGCCGCCCATGCCGATGCACGGGCCGCAGGTACACTCCAGAAGCCTGGCCCCGCTGTCGATGATGGGGGCCAGGAGGCCCTCGGCGGCCAGCATGGACAACACCTGCTTGGAGCCCGGGGAAATCATGAGGTCGGTCTCGGGATGGATGCGCCGGCCCTTGAGCAGAAGGGCCACGGTTTTCAGGTCGGCGTAGGAGGAGTTGGTGCAGGAGCCGATGGCCGCCTGGTTCACCTTCATGCCGTCCAGGTCTTTGATGGCCACCATGCGGTCGGGCATGTGCGGCGCGGCGGCCAGGGGGACCAGGGCCGACAGGTCGATTTTGACCTCGTCGTCGTAGGCCGCATCCGTGTCGGCCACGAGCTCCACGAAGTCGCCGGGACGGCCCATGCGGGCCAGGAAGTCGCGGGTGACGGCGTCGCTGGGGAAAATCGAGGTGGTGGCCCCGAGTTCCGCGCCCATGTTGGTGATCACCGCCCGCTCGGGCACGGACAGGGTGGTCACGCCCGGCCCGGCGTATTCCATGACCTTGCCCACGCCCCCCTTGACCGTGAGCATCCCCAGAAGATGCAGGATCACGTCCTTGGCCGTGGCCCAGCCCGTGAGCCGGCCCTCAAGCCAGACGCGTACGACCTTGGGCATGGGCAGGAAATAGGGCTGCCCGGCCATGGCCAGGGCCACGGACAGGCCGCCCGCGCCCATGGCCAGGGAGCCGATGCCCCCGGCCGTGGGGGTGTGGCTGTCCGAGCCGACCAGGGTCTTGCCGGGCCGGGCGAAATTTTCCAGGTGCAACTGATGGCAGATGCCCGTGCCCGGAGGGGAATAGACGATGCCGTACCTGGCGGCCACGGTGCGCAGGTACTGGTGGTCGTCGGGGTTGCGGAAGCCCATCTGCAGGGTGTTGTGGTCCACGTAGCTCACGGACAGTTCCGTGGCCACCCGGTCGATGCCGATGGCCTCGAACTGCAGGTAGGCCATGGTGCCGGTGGCGTCCTGGGTCAGGGTCTGGTCGATGCGCAGGGCGATCTCGCCGCCGGGAACCATCTCGCCGCTCACCAGATGGGCGGCGATGATCTTCTGGGTGATGTTTTGGGCCATGCTCGCGTTCCTCTCTCGGGGGGGTGGTATAGGCGTCCGGATTGCTTGCCCGCGAGGGGAGGCGAAGTCAAGGGCTGTGGGCGAAAAGCGCGCCCCATGAGGCTGCGGCCCGGGGACCGGGGGACCGGGGAAACGGGGGACCGGGTGACGGGAGAAACGCGCGGCGGGATTCAGATCGTGGCCGCCAGGCGCAGGATATGTTCGGCCACGCGCCGGCAGGCCTGTCCGTCGTGATGGGAAAAGGCCAGGTCGCGCACCTCGCGCCGCCGGGCGCGATCCGCCTCGGGGTCGGTGGCGGCCCGGACCAGAGCCCGCTCCAGTTCGTCCTGGGTGAGGCATTTGGGGCCCGGGGTCATGGCGTCGTAGTCGAACTGGAACTCCCGCATCCGGGAGGCGTAATCGGCCCGGTCGAAGGGAAAAAACACCACGGGACGGTCGAGGTGCAGATAGTCCATGTAGATCGAGGAATAATCCGTGATCAGGCAGGAGAAATGCGGCAGCAGCGGATAGACGTCGCTGGCGTGGTCGATGACCTGGATATTCGTGAACTCGCTGCCGAGACGGGCCTCGGTGAAGGCGTGCATCTTGAGAAAAAGCACCATGCCCTCGCGTTCGAGGAACCGCGACAGGGACTCGAAACATACCGGGCCGCGCAGGAAGAACTCCCCGCAATCGTCCCGAAACGTGGGGGCGTACAGGCACAGCCGGAAGCGCCTGCCCAGGGCCCGGACCCGGGCGTAGCCCTCCAGGTCGCAACCGACGAGGTCGTCCTTGGTGCCCGGGCGCACCAGGGCGTCGTTTCTCGGGTAGCCCGTCTCCCATATCTCCCTGGCCCCGAACGACGTCTTGAAAAGATGCTCCGTATAAAACGGCGAGGTGGACACCACGGCGTCGTAGCCGGAATACATCTCCCGCAGGTAGGCCCGCCGTTCCGGCGGCAGGTCCAGGGAGGTTTCGGCCTCCACGAACCCGATCTTCTTGAATCCCACGCCATGCCACAACTGCACGGTCTTCGCGCCGATGGCGAACACCGCCATGCCCCTTTCCCGGTACTGGAAGCCGTCGGCCACCAGCACCGAGGCCCTGGCCAGAACCTCCAGGGCGTCCTGGGAGGGGAAGCAGGCCGCCGCAAGGCCCTGGCCCCGAAGGGCCCTGTGCACGTCAGGGCTGGTGGTCACGAAGACGCTTGTGCACTGGGGGACGTGCCTGGCGAAATGCAGGAACAGGTACTTGACGTTCCCGGCGAACTGGCCGTCAGCCCCGCTGACGAAGGCGATGTTTTCCGGCTGACGCGGCCGCTCGGCGAGGAAGCGGGCTATGGTTCTGATCTGGTCTGGTTCCATGCTCGTGCGGCGTCCCCGCAGGCTGCGTGGCGCCCTGGTCCGTACGATTCCAAACGGTCGTTTCCCATCCAACGAAACACGGCGACTTCTCGCGCCCCTAGGCCTCGCGCGGCCTGTCGGCCAGGCGCACGTCCACCACCATGCCCGAAAACGGCGACAGCAGGGTGCGCAGGGTGGCGGCGGCCACGGTCTTCGGGTCGAGCAGGGTCTCGGGCGGCTCCTGGCCGAAATTTTCCGTGCGCATGGGCGTGGCCGTGCGCTCGGGATTGATGGCGTTGATGCGCACGCCGGCGACGGCCATCTCCTCGGCGATGCCCTGGACCAGGTTCACCGTGGCGGCCTTGGACGAGGAATAGACCGAATACAGGGCCCGGCCCCGGGTGAACGAACTGGAGGTGAAAAGGGCCACGCTGCCCCGGGTGGACACCAGATGCGGCAGGGCCGCCCGCACCACGTTGAGGTTGCCCACGAAATTGGTGTCGATCTCGGCCCGCACGTCCGCCATGCGCCGGTCCATGAGCCGTCCGAAGCGCAGCACGGCGGCGGTGTTGATCACGTAGTCGATGCGGCCCTCGGCCTCCGCCGCCTCGGACAGGGCGGCCTCCACGGCGGCGGCGTCCGCCACGTCCACGCCGCTTGTCCGGGAGAAGCCGTGCACCCTGGCCTCGTGGGCCCGGGCCATGTAGGCGACGGCCGCCCCGATGCCCTGGGAGGCCCCGAAGACCACCACGGATTTGCCCTTGAGCAGGGAAAGGTCGATGCGGGTATCGGCCTTGGCGGTGTTGATCTGAAAGATCTTGTCGGCCAGGAAGAGATCCTCGGTATGGGTGATCTTGATGTTCTTGTTTTCGCCGCGCACCACGTAGATGTCGCCCAGGCCGTAGCGCAGGATGAGCCCGCAGTCGTCGGTGACGGAGATGGTGCGGTCCTCGGCGGCCAGGCGGTGGGCCTTCTTGATGACCCCGGCCCGGAAGCCCTGGGGGGTCTGGCCCTGCTGCAGGCGGCTGCGCGAGGGGATCGAGGCGATGCAGGCCATGTCGTTGACCTCGATGATGGTGTCCGTGGCCGGAATGGCCACGTCCACGGCCGCGAAGCGGTCCAGGGCGTCGATGCAGTCGTCGATGATGCGGGCCGACACGAAGGGCCGCACGGCGTCGTGCAGGAGCACCTTGGCGTCGTCCTCGGGCACGGCCAGGACCCCGGCCCGGGAGCTCTCCATCCGGCTTGCGCCGCCCCCGAGCACCTTGGCGACCTTTTTCAGCGGGCTGCGCAGCAACAGCTCCTCCATCAGCAGACGGTACTTGGGGTTGCAGACCACGAAGATGCCGTCGATGCGCGGATGGTTCTCGAAGGCCTGCAAGGTGTGCTCGATGACGGTGCGCCCGGCCAACTTGAGGAACTGCTTGGGGGTCGGCGAGTCCATGCGCTCCCCCGCCCCTCCCGCCAAGATGATCGCGTATGTCTTCCCGGCCATGTCTTACTCCGTGGGCTCCGGCCCCGGATAATAGAGGTTGTCCCCGCCGTAGACGTCGAAATGGCAGCGGTAGGCGTCCCGGGCGGCGGCCGTGACGAAGGCCACCTGCCAGGACGCCAGGGTCCGATGCAGGGCGATATACGATATGGCCCGCGGGAAATCCGGCAGCGGCGTGTCGGCGGGACTCAACAGGGGCCTTACGTCCCAGGTGAAACCGGGATACAGCCGCTTGAGCCCCGGAAAGGGCCGGGCGGCCTCGTGGGGTAGGCAGACCAGGGGGATCTGGCCGTCATGCCGTGCGATCATGTGCGCCAGGGCGAGGTTGCGGGCCTGGACGAGGGCCTGCCGCCACTGCCGGGCGATACGCAGGGAAAACCCCAGGCGTATCTCCGGATCCTCCGGGAGGTTGAAGTCCCGCTCCTGCTCCGCGAACAGGGCGATGGGGTGCCGCGCCAGATCGCCGTATTCCTTCCGCACCCGGCAGGCCTCGAGAAACAGGAGGTTCTGGTCCAGGGTCTGGATCGTCTTCATGCAGTCCACTTTGAGCCGTATCATCTCCACGTGTTCCGGCGTGGAGAGCGCGTCATCGATTGCCGCCCCCAGGGCGCGGCGGTCCAGGGGGGGCGCGGCGGCCAGTTCCTCCGGGCGCAGGGTCGGGATGGCCGCGGCCAGGATGCCCTGGTCATTGCCGACGTAGAACCGAACCCCTGCCGCGTTCTCGATATCCCGGGCGTATCCCGCGGCCTCCCGGGCCACGGCCAGATACATCAGGGTCGTGGAAACCCGGTGTCCGGAGCGGTTTTTCATCACCAAAAGGCCGTCTTTGACCTGGATGCATTCGGGCGGGGCCTCCCGGACGGCCTTCCCGGCGCCGGGACTGTTGAAATATTCACCGGCACGGTTGTCGCCGGGAAAGCTCAGGTCCGCGCCGGCCAGAAGCGCGTAGGGGGAGCCCAGGCATTCGGCCAGCCCCATGCAGCCCATGAGGGTGCTCAGGCCGTTTTCACGCATGCGGTAGGGGTTTTTCAGGACGGCCGTATCGAAGCTGTCCATGAAGAACACGCCCTTGAACCTGTCGGCGATCCCGTGGACCGGGCACAGGGACAGGGCCACAAGCGTGGTGTTCGGCAGGGGCGGCAACTTCTCGTAGTATTTGCGCTGGATGAAATAGGTGTCCAGCTGCACCACGAAATCCGGCTCCACCCCGTGCTCCAGGCAGAACTCCAGGGTGCGCGAGACCGCCACGACCAGGTGGCCTCGGGCCAGCTCCGGCAGCCTCGGGCCGATCCCGGGAAGCGACGGCCCGGGCAAAAGCACCACAACCGGCAGGCGGACGTCCCGGGCCGAAAGTTTCTGCGCCAGGGGATAGCGCAAAAGATACGGCATGTTGCGAAGCTTGTTGACGATGCGGACGATTTCGGGGGCCGGCTGGGGGCGGACGCCGTCGGCCGCCGGGGCCAGGGGCGAGCTGTTGGGCAGGATGACACCCTTGTAATACCGGTAGAGATATTCCACCTGCACATCGGTCACGGCGTCCATGTCCAGGCCGGGACAGGCGGTATCGACCAGAAACGCCACGCCCTTGAGCATGTCCAGGGGGGTGGCCGCGATGTCCGCCGCCGCTTCCGGGGAGGGACTGGGGATGTCGTGCACCATCCGGGGATCGATGCCGGCGGGGATGGGGACATGGCCGAAACGGACCAGGAACTCCCCGGCGTAGTCCGCCGGGAAGGCGTTGAGGACTTTGATGTTCTGGCTGACGGTCATGGGAATTGTCGTCACCTGGGCTTGCAAGGGCGGCCGCCCCACACGCATGGTCGCATGCGTCGCATCGGGCACAGCGGGGCATTGGGCGCATTGGGCGCGGCACCGGACGGGACGGCGCGACATGCCGGAGCGCATGGGCCAAGCCGCTCTCTTTTTATGGAAGTTAGCGTCATTGCAGGCTGTTGTCCACAGCACGGCGCAACACACGGCGCAACACCGCCGCAGCCTCGTCCCCGGGCAGGACCGCCTGGCGGACCCGGCTTCCCGATCCGGGCCCTTTGACATTCCTCCGTCTCGTTTTATTCTCCTAGCAATCCGGTCTGGTTTACAGGCCCTTCGACCCGGCAACCCCTTCTCCAACCCGCTTTACCCCGGACACGCCCATGCGAAAAACACGATGTTTCATTGTCATTTGTGCGGCTGCCCTGTTATTTTACGCCAGCCCCTCCACCCATGCCCAAACGGATGGCCCCATGAAAACGACAGACAAGACCGAGAGCGCCGTCTTCGCCGGAGGCTGTTTCTGGTGCCTGGAAGCGGCCATGGAAAAAAAGCCCGGCGTCATTGAGGCCGTGTCCGGCTATACCGGCGGCCACGACCCCGCCCCCACCTACGCCGCCGTCTCCACGGGGGAAACCGGCCACACGGAGGCGGTTCGCGTGGTCTACGACCCGGCGGCCATCAGCTACGAGGAACTGGTCCGGATATTTTTCAAAAACATCGACCCCACGGACCCGGGCGGGCAGTTCGCCGACCGGGGGTCGCAATACCGCACGGCCATTTTTTATGCCGACGAGGCCCAACGGAGGGTCGCCGAAACGGTCCGCGACGCCATGGCCGCCTCGGACCGCTTCGCAAAGCCCCTGAACGTGCCCATCCTGCCCCTGGTTCCGTTCTATCCGGCCGAGGAGGAGCACCAGAACTATTACGCCAAGCATGCCGTGCGCTACGAGAACTACCACCGCTATTCCGGACGAGGGCCGTACCTGGAGTCGGTCTGGGGCCGGGACGCGCCGGACAAGTCGGACGGGCCGGGCGAGACGATGTCTCCCGGCGCACCGGGAAAGCCGGACGCCCCCGCCAAGGAATCGGCCGCGCCGCCCACGGGCTACGTCCGGCCGGACGACGCCGAACTGGAGAAACGCCTGTCGCCCCTGGCCTTCGAGGTCACCCGAAAGGACGGCACGGAACCGCCCTTCGGCAATCCCTACTGGAACGAAAAACGGCCGGGCATCTATGTGGACGTGGTGTCCGGGGAGCCGCTTTTCAGCTCCTCCGACAAGTTCGACTCCGGCACGGGCTGGCCGAGCTTCACCCGGCCCATCGCCCCGGGGGCCGTGGCCGCCGCCTCCGACGCCAGCCACGGCATGACCCGCACCGAGGTGCGCAGTTCCCTGGCCGACTCCCACCTGGGGCACGTGTTCGACGACGGCCCGCGTCCGACCGGGCAGCGGTATTGCATCAATTCGGCGGCCCTGCGCTTCATCCCCCTGGAAAACATGGAACGGGAGGGCTACGGCGCGTTCATCGAACAGATACAGCGCGGCGGCAAGTGATCAGATCCATTTCTTCCATTTGAAAAACCCGAAAAGCCCGCCGGACATGCACAGCATGATCCCGAGGGCCATGGGATAGCCCAGGGGCCAGGCGAGTTCCGGCATGAATTGGAAATTCATGCCGTAGACCCCGGCCACGAAGGTCATGGGCATAAAAAGCGTGGAGATGAGGGTTAAGACCTTCATGATGGCGTTGAGGCGGAAGCTGATGGTGGACAGGTAGATATCCACCATGCCGCCGACAATGTCCAAAAGCCCCTCCACCGTGTCCATGATCTGGATCACGTGCTCGTAGAGATCGCGGTAGTACAGCCGCGTCTGGGGGGAGAGCAGCTCGCTTTCGCCCTCGGCCAGCCGGGAAACCACCTCGCGCAGGGGCCAGATGCTTTTGCGCAGATAGATGGTTTCCCGTTTGAGCTTGTGGATGACCTCCAGGTCGGCCGGTTCGGGATCGGCCAGGAGCTTGTCCCCCAGATCCTCGATATCCTCGCCCACCTTCTCCAGGCACACGAAATGCTCGTCCACCACGGCGTCGAGCAGGGCATAGAGCAGGTAATCCGCGCCCATCCCCCGAATCCGGCCTCGGCCCGCGGCAATGCGGGCCCGCACCGCGTCGAAGGCGGGGGTCTCGCCCTCGCGGAAGGTGGCCAGGGCCTGCCGCCCCAGGACAAAGCTGATCTGGGTTTCGCCCAGGGTCTTGGACTGGGGATCGTACCGCCAGGCCTTGGTCACAAGGAACAGGTAATCCTCCATATCCTCGATCTTGGGACGCTGCCCCACCTGCACGATGTCCTCCAGGATGAGCGGATGCACCCCGAAAAGCCCGCCCACCTGGCGGATCATCTCGGGCTGACGCAGCCCGGCCACGTCGATCCACAGCGTATCGCCGTCTTTCGCCGGCAGGGAGGGAAGCGTGCCGCCGCTGTCCGGCCCGGTCGTCACCACCCCCTGCGCCCCGTACACCATGGTGGCGACCGTGGCCGCCACGGCCGGGGCGTCGCCGGTATATTCCAGGGCGTCCAAGGGTTTTCCCGCCTGACGGGTCATGGTCTTCAACCGATGGCGCATGCTGTCTCCCCTTCGTCCCACCTGGGCGTTTGTTCCATCCGGCCCCGGTATGGCGCACAAACCGGCTCCGCCGTCAAGTGGCGGTTGTGTGGCGGCATGGGATGCCGGGACCGGCGGGCAGAACAGTTCCGCGAAAACGCCGGTCCCCGGGCAGGTTAAGCATGGCCGGCGTTCGTCGGCCTCACGGCGGTCCCGGCGTGATATACCCCTTGCGCGGCCCGGGATTCTGGGATAGACGACTTACAATATGAGAATGGAAATCATTATTGGATTCGACGCGACGGCCCGGGCATTCCCGGCCCGTCCCGCCCCGCGCCCTGCGCCCGTCTGCCGCATACAGCTCTAACCCTGCACCATCAGGACAATTTTTAACGCCATGCACGCCACAGCCACCCTTCGCATCACCCACGCCCTGCCCGGCCGCCTGCGCCTGAGACTGCGTCCGGCATCGCTTTTGTCCAAGGCTGCGGCCGCCTGCGCCGATGTCCCGGGCACCCTCGACACCCGGAGCAATCCGGCCTGCGCCTGCCTGGTGGTGCGCTACGACCCGGCCAGGACGGCCCAGGATACGATCCTGGCCGCCATCCGGGCCGTTTTGCCCTCGCCCGCCCCCACTCCCGGCAGCGCCGCCCCGGCCGGCGCGTCTGGGGCCTGCGCCTGCGCCTGCCCGGGGAAAACAACTCCAGGGGTGGGCCGCCAGTTGGTGCGCTTTTTGTCCCTGACCGGCGTCATGAGCTACGTCTTCGCCAGGCAGGTGCTGCTCAAGACCGCCGTGACCCAGTCCCTGGTCTCGCCCTTGGGCCTGGTGGCCGTCATCGCGGCCGCGCCGCTTCTGCGCCAATCCCTGGGACACGCCCGCCAAAAACGTTTCACCATGGAGGGTTTTTTGGCCGCCGGATGCGTGGCCGCAGCCGCCGCCGGACAGGCGGTCACGGCCCTGGAGATCCTGTGGATCCACAGCGGGGCCGAGACCCTCAAGGCCTGCATCGCCGAGCGCTCCCGGCGCTCCATCTCGGCCATCCTGGACCTCACGGCCAAAAACACCTTCATCCTGGCCGGGGATGTGGAGGTGGAGGTGCCCGTGTCGGCGGTCAAGCCGCGCGACATCGTGGTCCTGCACACGGGCGAAAAAATCTCCGTGGACGGCCTGGTGGTCGCGGGCGAGGCCCTGGTGGACGAATCCCCCATCACCGGCCGGGCCGAACCCGAACACCGCGTGGTGGGCGACAAGGTCTTCGCCGGGGCCTACGTGCGCCAGGGCATCCTGCATGTCCGGGCCGAGTGCGTGGGCGACGCCACCTATCTGGCCCGGATCATGCGCCTGGTGGAAGACTCCCTGGAAAACAAGGCCCCCATCGAATCCACGGCCGACGCCCTGGCCCGGCGGCTTTTGCGCATCGGCATGTGGTCCACCCTTGGCACCCTGGTGCTCACGGGCAGCCTGTGGCGGGCCTTCACCGTGCTTTTGGTCATGGCCTGCCCCTGCGCCACGGTCCTGTCGGCCTCCACCGCCGTCAGTTCCGCCCTGGCGGCGGCGGCCAAACGCGGCATCCTCATCAAGGGCGGCCGCTACCTGGAGGAGGTGGGCAAGGCCGAGGTGGTCTGCTTCGACAAGACCGGCACCCTGACCACCAACCAGCCGCGCATCGAGGAAATCCTGAACTTTTCCGAGCTCTCCGAGAACGAGCTGCTGTTGTGGGCCTATTCGGCGGAGATGCACAACCACCACCCCCTGGCCCTGGCCATCAAGCATGAGGCCGTGTCCCGGGGCATCGACCCCCTGTCCCACATCGAATGCGATTTCACGCTGGGCAAGGGGGTCAAGGCCATCATCGGCCAGGACGTCATCCGCCTGGGCAACGCCCGCTACCTCGACGAGGCGGGCATCACCACGGACCAGGTGCGGCAGTGGGTGCGCCCCCTGTCCGGCCGGGGCCTGACGGTCATCTATCTGGCCAAAAACGACGCGGTGCTGGCCGCCCTGGGATTCGCCAACGAGCTTCGGGCCGATGCGGAGTACACCGTGGCCGAACTCGCCCGCACCGGGGTCTCCCAGGTGGCCCTGGTCACCGGGGACACGGAAAACACCGCCCGGCACCTGTGCCGGACGCTTCACATCGACCTGTGCCGCCATAGCGTGCTGCCCGAGCAGAAGGCGGACATCGTGCGCGAATTGCAGGAGGGCGGCCGCCGGGTGATCATGGTCGGCGACGGCATCAACGACGCCCTGGCCCTGTCCGAGGCCGACATCGGCATCGCCATGAGCGCCGGGGGCTCGGATGTGGCCATCGAGGCTGCGGACATCGCCCTGGTGAAAGACGACCTGGCCGACATCCTCTACGTGCGGGATTTGAGCCGCCAGACCCTGCGCGTGGCCCGTCAGAACTTCTGGATCGCCACCTCCACCAACCTGGGCGGGGCCCTGGCCGGGGCCCTGGGGCTCCTGTCCCCCGTGGCCGCCGGGCTCATCCATATCGTGCACACCCTGGGGGTGCTGGCCAACTCCTCGCGGCTTCTGGCCCACCGCCCGCCCGCCGTGGCGGGAGCGGCCGGATCGGCCGTTGCGGCGGCGGCCATGCCGGATGACCGCAGCGCCGACCACACGGCATAAATGAGAATGGAACCTACTTTCAATCGCAAAGCAAGCGCCCCTCCGCCCGGAACTGGCCGGCCCGGGCCTGGCCATGACGCAGAAACAGGCGACACAGGAGCGCACAAGGCCATGCCTCTCCAAGAGATGACGGAACTGCGGCGGTTCATCACCGTGGCCCACCATGTGCCGGGCCGCATCCGGCTGAAACTCGATCCGGCCGTGCGGTTCCACCCCAAGGCCATGACCCTGGCGGCCCTGGCCCAAAAGGGCAACGGCGCGTTTCGCGCCCGGCTCAACATTCTGGCCCGGTCCCTGGTCCTGGAATACGACCCGGATCGCATTGACCCCGGGCTCGTGGAGGGCGTTTTCACCGAGGACGATCCGCTGGAAGCGGCGGCCTTGGCGGACGCGCTGTCTGCGGCCCTGGGCCTGACACCCCAAGCGTAGAGGAGAATGAGGAATGGAAAACGCAACGTATCAGGAAGGGTGCCCTCCGGCCTCCCCCGCCTTCGGCATGCCCATGCCCGAAGGCCCTGCGGCCGGATATGCCCCCGGGGCGGAGCACGGCGGCGGTCAGGCCGCCGGTTACGGCGGTTATGCCGACTCAGGCGCCCCCGTGGGTCCGCTTGGAGCACCGATGGAAGGCCAGGCCATGACTGCGGCCGCCGCCGAACCCTGCGCCGAACCCAGCGTGGAAACTGAAGAGGGGAACAACAAATACCAGTACCAGGGCCGGAAACCGGCCCAGGAGGCGGCCACGGCCCCGCCCGTCCCGCCCGCCCCAGGAGCCCCCCAGGGTTACGCAGCCCAGGGCCCCAGCGGCTACGCCAAGGGATATTTCCAGCCCGCCCCGGGCCAGGCCGAGGCCCCGAAACCCCAGCCCGCTCCCGGGGCTTCGGTTGAACATGTCTGCTCCTGCGGCGGCCATGAGGCCCAGGACGCGCCGGAGCCCATCCCGGGCGCGCAATACGCCGCTCCTCAGGGGCCTCAGTACGCCGAACCGCAAGGACCGCAGTATGCGCCGCAGCAGGGCGCACAGTACGCCGCAACGCAAGGACCGCAGTACGCCCCCCAATACGGCCCGCAGTATGCCGCACCGCAAGGCCCGCAGTATGCCGCGCCTCAGGGGCCGCAGTACGCCCCGCAGCAGGGTGCGCCCTATGCCGCGCCCCACGAACACGAGGAAGGCGAGGGCAAGAAGGGCCATTGCCACGGTCATGGCGGACATGCGCAACAGGCCCAGGAGCCCCAGGCCGGATTTTTCGGTTTTCCCGGCTTCGGCTCCCTGGGCGGTTTCGCCGGTGCGGGCGGCTCCCCCTCCGAAGATCCCAAGCACATGGAATACCGCTACGGCCAGATGATCGAGCTGTGCAACGACCTGATGCAGGGCAAGGCCGACCCCGGAAAAATCGCGGCCTTCCTGACGTCTACCGGAGCCCATTTCTGGAAAGGGGCCGTCGTGGGCGCGGCCGTGACCTTTCTTCTCACCAACGACGCCGTGAAGTCCGCCCTGGGCGACACCTTCTCGGCCGTCTTCGGCGCGGCAAAGGGCGGCGAATAGCCGGTTTTCCCAGAACACCGGCGGACCTTCGGGTCGCGCCGCAACCAACCCGCAAAAAAGGAACTTCGCCATGCATATCCAGCAGAAGGAACAGACCTACCCCCTGCGTCAGACCGCCCTGCCCGTGGGAGCCATCACCGCCATGGGCGCGGCCGGGGCCATCATCGGCGGCACCGCGGCCGCGGCCAAGGATCTGCGCCAGGTCAAATCCGGCGACATGACCCGCGAGGCCGCCGCCGGGCACATCCTCAAGGAAGCCCTGGGCAGCGGTCTGGCCACCGCCGCCGGGGCCGTGGCCGGAACGTTTTTCCGCTCGAACATCCTGGGCCTGGCGGCCATGGCCGTGGTGGGCGTGGGCGCCAAGTACCTCTACGACGGCGTGGCCGGGCTGGCCGCCGAAAAGGCCAAGACCGCCGCCAAAAGCGTGGCCAAGACCGTGACCAAGGCCGCCGCCAAGGCGGAGACCGCGAAACCGGCCAAGGCGTAGCGCACGACGATCCGGCAGCGCCATGCGCCAGCGCGGCGCGTCCGGAACCGGCAGGCATGCTCCCATGCCGCCGCAGACGTTACAGACGCCGCAATTGCCGCGATTGCCGCATGAGGCCGGCCGGTCCACGGCCGCACAAAAGGAGCGAACAAAGATGTCCCACACCCCGAAATATCCCCCCGACGGCGGATATGCCGCGCCCACCAACCCGGCGGCCTCTCCGGCCGCCGGCTCCCTCACCCAGGGCTGGTTTGCCGTCACCGATCCCGGCTACCTCAAAGGGGCCCTGCTCGGCGCGGGCCTGACCTACATCCTGACCAACCAGAAGGTGCAGCGCTCCCTGGTCAAGGGCGTGGTGACCGTATGGACGGCGGTCCAGGGCGGCATCGAAGAGGTCAAGGAACAAATCCACGACGTCAAAGCCGAAATGAGCATGAAAGACGATGCGGACAAAACCTGAAAACATACGCGCCAAGCGTGAACTGGCCAAGGCCGGCATGGCCGTCTCCCTGGGCACGCTTCTGGCCACGGGTTTCATGGAACGCATGGGCGGCCAGTCCGGACAGGCGGTGCGCAACGTGCACCTGGCCTCCGGGCTGGCCCTTGTGGGCTTCTCCTACTGGCATTGGAGCCTGTATCAGCGCAGCTCCGATTCCCGGGGACACCGCGCATGATGGAAACTCCCGAACGCCTTGCCGTCGGGACGGACGTGGGCCGCTTCCGGGTGGTCCACGTCCTGCCCCGCCGGGTCCGTTTCACGTCGCCGCTTTTTGGCGACCCCGGCTTTGACGGTTCCTATTTCCAGGCATTGGTCGAGGCCGTGCCCGGGGTGGACGAGGCCCGGGTCAACCTCCGGGGCAAAGCCCTGGTGGTGACCCACGACGGACGCCACGGCACCTGGGAGCGCCTGGCCGCGCGCCTCGGCGACATCCCGGCCGAGGCCTGGCACGGCGGACGTCCGGCCGACTCGCGCATGACCCTGGGCGACGTGGGCACCAAGGCCTTCATGACCCTGGCCACGGGCACCCTGACCTCTCCGGCCAAGGCCGCCGTGGGCTGGGCCCTGGGCCTGCCCACCATCGCCGAAGGGGTGCATACCCTGCTCACCCGGGGGCTCAAGGTCGAGGTGCTGGACGGGGCGGCCATCGCCCTGTCCCTTTTGCGCGGCCATTCTTTCACGGCCGGGGCCATCACCACGCTTCTGGCCCTGGGCCGCTACCTGGAAGACAGCACGGAAAAACGCTCCACGGCCCTGCTCAAAGGACTGTTACGCCCCCAGGCCGAAACCCTGTGGGTTGTACGCGACGGCGTGGAGAGCGAGATTCCCGCCGCCCAGGTCCAGGTGGGCGACGTGGTGGTCTGCGGGGCCGGAGAGCTCATCCCCGTGGACGGAACCGTTTCCAAGGGCGAGGCCTCGGTCAATCAGAGCTCCATTTCCGGGGAGTCCGTGCCGGTGCACAAGAAACCCGGCGACGAGGTCATCTCCGGGTCCGTGGTCGAGGAGGGGCGGCTCCTGATCGTCGTGGACCGGGTGGGCTCCGAGACCTCCCTGGCCCGCATCGGCCGGTTCATCGAGCAGTCCCTGCGCAGCAAGTCCAAGACCCAGACCAAGAGCTCCGAACTGGCCGACAAGCTGGTGCCCCTGACCCTGACCCTGGCCGGAATCAAGCTTCTCACCTCCCGGGACATGAACCGGGCGGCCTCGGTGCTCACCGTGGACTTTTCCTGCGCCGTCAAGCTGGCCAGCCCCGTGGCCGTGCGTTCGGGCATGTACGCCGCAGGCAAGGCCGGGGTGCTCCTCAAGGGCGCCTCCGCCCTGGACGCCCTCTACGACGTGGACACCATCGTTTTCGACAAGACCGGCACCCTGACCACGGGGGAAATCGCGGTCACGGACCTTTTTCCCATAAACGGCCTCGGTCCCGAGGAGCTCCTGAGCCTGGCCGCCGGGGCCGAGGAGCACTACGACCATCCCGTGGCCCGGGCCGTGGTGCGCGAGGCCAAGGCCAGGAACCTCCCCCTGCCGCCCATCAGCCGGGTGGACTTCATCGTGGCCCACGGCGTGTCGGCGGCCATCGACGGCAAAAACGTGCTCGTGGGCAGCCACCATTTCATCGCCGAGGACGAGGGCGTGCCCTGCCAGGACATGGACGATACGGCCCATGCCCTGCGCCGCCAGGGCAAATCGCTTCTGTACGTGGCCCGGGGAGGACAGCTCGTGGGATTGATCGGGCTGCGCGACGACCCCCGGCCCGAGGCCGGGGAGGTGCTCGACGCCCTCAAGGCCGCAGGCATCGGCCGGGTGGTGGTCCTGACCGGCGACCACCGGGAGACGGCCAACGCCCTGGCCCGGCAGCTGCCCCAGATCGACGAGGTGCATTTCGAGCTGCGGCCCGAGGACAAGGCGGCCATGGTGGCCAAGCTCAAGGATTCGGGGTGCAAGCTGGCCTACGTGGGCGACGGGGTCAACGACGCGCCGGCGCTCATGACCGCGCATGTGGGCATCTGCATGCCCAAGGGGGCCGATCTGGCCCGGGAGGCGGCCCAGGTGCTGCTCTTAAGCGAGAGTCTGTTCGCCCTGCCCGTGGCCAAGGAAGCGGCCATGCGCACCAACGCCATCGTCAAGCATTGCTTTTATTCCACCATCGGGCTCAATTCGCTGATCCTGTTTTTGGCCGGTTCGGGCCTGTCACCCCTGGCCTCGGCGCTCTTGCACAACGTGAGCACCGTGGGCATCCTGGGCTATGCGGCCGCGGCCGCCGGACGCCCCCTGCCCGGGGCCAAACGGGCCGGACTTTCCAGCCATTCCACCGAGGAGGCGGCATGTTGACCCCCCTGACCAAGGCCCCTGTGGGGATTGCCATGACGGTCGAAAAGGTCGTGGGCCGGGGATTCGGCGAACGCATGGCCAGGCTCGGGGTGTTCGTGGGCACCACACTGACCCGCCTGGGCGACGCCGTGGGCGTTTCACCGGTCAGGGTGCGCGGGCCCGGGGGCGAGGCGGTCTTAAGCGGCTCCTGGGCGGCCAAGATGGTGGTGCATCTGGACGATGACCGCCGCCTGCCGCTTCTGGAATGCACCCCCGGCGCCACCGGCCATGTGGAGGGCATCACCGGCCAGGACCGCGTCGCCGAGTCCGTGGCCGCCCTGGGGCTTCGGGAAAACGACCGCATCACCTTCCTGCGCCGCCTGCCGCCCATGGCCTACAACGCCCTGGTGGACGGCAAGACCCGGGTGCGCCTGGGCGAGGGGCTGGCCTCCAAGCTTTTGGGCCGGACCCCGAGCGGGCCGGTCCAGTTTTGCGGGGTGGGGGTGGGCGAGGAATTCACGGTCACGGACATCCTGGCCGGGGGAAACGCCCGGCAGACCTTCGAATCCCTGGGCATCCGGACCGGTACGCGGCTGTCCCTGCTAAACGTCACCGCCGAACAGGTCATGCGCCTGGCCCGGCACAATCCCGTGGTCTGCGTCACCCGCGACGGGCTTCGCCTCTATTTTCAGGAAAAGGACGCCGACCGGATCATGGTCGGCCCCCGGGAGTAGTTCCCGAGGCCTCCCCGCTTGCTCCTTTCCTCTTCCAGGGGGCGCGTATCGGCCCATTTCTTTGGAGACCGCCCGGCAGCCGGCAATACCGGCCCCGGGCGGCGACCTTTTTTCTACGCCGCCGGATGCCTCCCGGCCTTGAGACCATAGGGGAAATCCCTGATATTGTGCGGGATGGACCTCATGGACTCTTTTCCTCCCGATCATTATTCATGTTTCGTGAAGAATTCCAAGCTTGGAGCCCTTTCCCGCAACGAGGGAAAAACTATGAAACCGACCAGTCACATACACAGCCAGAGCGGCGCATCCGTTGTGGAGATGGCCCTTCTCTTGCCGGTACTGTTGACGGTCGTATTCGGTATTGTGGATTATGGACGATTTTTCTTCATCCGCTCGGCTGTGACCGCTGCGGTTGCGGACGCCGCCCGAATGGCGGTGTTACCCACAACCACCTCGGAGGAGATCACCCAGGCTGTGGAAGAGGCGCTGGCCAGTCCCTTTACCCGCGAATCCGGTGAGAACGCCTTGATCAGTGTCAGCCCCGATCTGCGCCTTCCCGGCGATACGGTCACCGTCACCGCATCCCTGCCATTCCAGGCCCTGGTTCTCCCGGGCTTTCTCGGGACACGGCTGTTTCCTCAAAATGTCACCGCATCGGCCACTACGACCATGGAGCCATGAACATGAACCCTGCCCCCCCGGCACATTGCGATATGCGCGGTTCAATCAGCGTGGAACTGGCCCTTCTGCTGACATTCGTTCTACTTCCGGTGCTCGTGGGCATCATCGATTTCGGTCAGTTGCTGCACGCCCAGAACGTCATGACCCGCGCCGCCCGGGAAGGGGCCATCGCCGCCTCCCGAAATATGGATATCGAGGATGCGGTGAACCGGTACGTGCAAAACGCCGGATATGAAGTCTCCCGCACCCGCATCGACACGGAGGGTTCCCGGGAGTCCTCCGAACCGGTCACCGTGACCATCACCTACGACACCTCGGCCATGGTCATCATCCCCTGGGCGGACATCGACCGGAACATGTCCCGCGTGGTCACCTCCGCCACCACCCAGCAGCTTTATTAACTGGAGACGAACCATGCCCGTCCGGAATTCTTATACCACATCCCGGCAGCAAGGCTCGGTCATCGTCTTCGGAGCCCTGGCCCTGGTGGTTTTGGCTGGGATGGCCACCCTGGCTGTGGATTACGGGTTTTTACAATACAAGCGCAGTCAGCTCCAAAACGCCGCCGATGCCGCTGCCATAGCCGGGGCGGCCGAGCTCCTGCGATCCGGGGGGAATCTGGGCGCCGCCACGGAGACCGCAGTTCGGTTCGGACAGGCAAATCTCGGCGACCAGGACATACCATCCGTGGCGGTTACGGACGGCGATGTGGCATTCTACCAGGGCGAAACCCCGGTGGAATCAGGATCGGCCGACACCGTGGGGGTCAGTGTGGGTCGGACTCTGGCCCGGGGCAACGCTGTCGATATGTTCCTGGGTCCGATCCTGGGGTGGAACACCCAGAATTTGACGGCCACGGCCAGGGCGTCCCTGTTCTGCTCGGAGCAAACGCACTGTCTCAAGCCCTTCTCGCCTCCCGCCAAATTCACCTGGAACGACTCTTGCGACCCGAACATCAGATTACGCGACAACGGGGCTTTCGACCCTGAAAGCGTCTGTGAGACGGCCTCGGTGGTGGTTCTCGGCTACGGCCCCAGTGACATGGGAACCCGGATCACCCTCAAGCTCGGAGATACCTCGAACACCGTCGTCCCTGGTCACTTCAACCCCGTGGACTACCCCGCAGTCAACCGGGGGACGCCGGAATCCGGGGCATCCACCTACAGGCTCAATATTGCCGGATGCATGGGCTCCAACAATACGGTGGTAGGCGTGGGAGACGAATTGCAGATCGAACCCGGCAACATGGTCGGCCCCACCCGGCAGGGGTTGGACGATGTTTTTGGCGCAGACCCGGACGCCGTCTGGGATGCCGATTCCAAGGCCATCACCGGCAGCCGGTTCGCGGATCCCATGAAAAGCCCCCGGGTGGCGCTGATTCCCTTCTATGACCCGTCCCGACCCCAGATGTCGGGCCGCAACACCATTTTCGTCTACCAGTTGGGTGCGGTATTCATCGAATCCCTGGACAGCCACGGCAACGTTTCAGGACGATTCCTCAGGGCCATGGCCGTGAATCCGCACCGCAATCCTGGGATGCCCTGCGGTGCGGACTCCGTGGCCCTTTTCGGGGTGGGCCTGGTCAAGTAAGCGGTGGTGGGGCATTGCCCTTCATTGCCGGACGCGCCAGGGCCGGACGCGCCAGGGCCGAACGCTTCTGGAGCGCGCCGAGCACGGCCCCCAGAAGCACCCCGGCGGGGATGGTGCCCCACCCGGCATAGTACAGGCTCAAGCCGCCCATGGCGATGGCCACGATCAACGCCTTGGCCAGCAGTTCGATCCCGACCGTCCCCCCGGCCAGAACATCCTGGACCCGCCCCACGGCGGTCATGAGCACCGAGCACACCGCCGGCCCAAGAACACCCGCCGCCGCACCGGCAACCGCGCCGCGAAAAAAGCCGGGCCGGGCGGCTACCATGCCGCGCCACACCAGGTATCCCGTGACGAAGGCCGCCGCCGCGCCGTACAGCCACAAGGTCCGCGGCCCGTCCGTGGGCCCCAGGTTGTCGCCGATACTCCCGATAATGAGTCCCACCGGGACGCAGGCCGCTCCCATGGCCAGGCTGCGCCGGACAAGCGGCCTGGAGGAAGGCCTGCCCGGCCCGTCCGCGATATGCCCGGGAGGAATCATCCCCTCCCTGTTGCCGCCTCGCTCCATATCCTTGTCACCTCCCGGAGGCTCCCTTCGGCCGGAATCCCCGGCCTGCGGGGAAACCGAAAAAGGTTCACACCCCGGCGCGCTCCTGGTATCATGGAATCGAATTCCAGGCCATGACCGCAACCCCGATCCCTGCGCAAGGAGCGCATATGCTGGATACGATCCTGGCCTTTGTAGCCTCGCGCGACCTGGGCGTCCTGGCCACGACGGATGGCGGCGCGCCCCATTGCTCGCTGATGGCCTACGTCATGCTCCCGGACGGCCACATCTGCATGGCCACCCTGCCGGACACCCGCAAGTGGCGAAACATCCTGGAAAATCCCGGCGTGAGCCTGCTTGTTGACAATAGGGAGCTGCTGCCCGGCCTGGGCCGTGAGGCCCTGACCGCCGTGACCGTGACCGGCCGCCACGACCCCTTCTCCGACTCCGGGGAAGAGGCCGCCGCCAAACGCCTGTTGGCCGAACGCCACGGGCAGCTCGGCGGTATCCTCACCCGGCCCGGAGCCCGGGTCATCCGTATCCGGCCGACGGCCTACCAGATCGTGGAGGGACCGGTGCGGTCCCGGGTGGTGCCCGCCACGCCGTGAAGGGATCGCCCGGCCCGGCGCCGGACACAGGCGACACGAACATCACCCCGCACGGCGTCCCGCCGAAAGGCAGGACCGTAGCGTTTCACGCAAAACGCGCGTTTGGAGAATCGACGCGCCGGACACAATGAGAGGTACGCATGGACTCCCTGCTCGACAAACACTGGCACCACCTGTCCCCCGAAGAGGTCGTGGACCTGCTCGGCACGGATCCGCACAAGGGCCTGGACATCCTGGAGGCCAAACGCCGCCTGGCCGATTTCGGTCCCAACGTCCTGGCCGCCAAGCCCGGCAAGACCGCCCTGGAGCGCTTCCTGCTCCAGTTCCACCAGCCCCTGGTCTACATCCTCATCGTGGCCGCCGTGGTCACCGCCGTGCTGGGCGAGTGGCTCGACGCCTGGGTCATCCTGGGCGTGGTCCTGGTCAACGCCGTGGTGGGCTACGTGCAGGAGGCCAAGGCGGTCAAGGCCCTGGCCGCCCTGGCCGCCACCATGAAGGCCGAGGCCGTCCTGGTGCGCGGCGGCAAGACCGCCCGGGTGGACGCCGCCGAACTCGTGCCGGGCGACGTGGTCGTGCTGCACTCCGGAGACAAGGTGCCCGCCGACCTGCGCATCGTCCAGTCCCGGGAACTGCGGGTGGACGAGTCCTCCCTGACCGGCGAGTCCCTGCCCGTGTCGAAAAGCCCTGCCGCCGTGACCCGCGAGGCGGTTCTGGCCGATCGCACGGGCATGGCCTATGCCGGAACCCTGGTGGCCTACGGCCAGGGACTCGGCGTGGTCACGGCCACTGGCGGGCGGACCGAACTCGGGCGCATCGCCGGTCTCGTGGAATCCGCCGACGACCTGGAAACGCCCCTGACCCGCAAGATCGCCACGTTCAGCCATGTGCTCCTGATCGCCATTCTGGCCCTGGCGGCAGCGACCTTCCTCATCGGCATCCTGCGCGGCGAGCCCGCCTCCCACGTGTTCATGGCCGCAGTGGCCCTGGCCGTGGGGGCCATCCCCGAAGGGCTTCCGGCGGCCATGACCATCATCCTGGCCGTGGGCGTGTCGCGCATGGCCGCGCGCAAGGCCGTCATCCGCAAGCTCCCGGCCGTGGAGACCCTGGGCGGCGTCACGGTGGTGTGTTCGGACAAGACAGGCACCTTCACCGAAAACCAGATGACCGTGCGCGAAATCTTCGCCGGAGGGGAACACCTCGAGGTCACCGGCTCGGGCTATTCCCTGGCCGGAGACATCCTTCCCGAAGGGGTCGCGAAAAGCGACCTGGCCCTGGCCCGCTGCCTCCTGGCCGGACTTTTATGCAACGACGCCTCGGTGGAGGGCGGCCCGGACCAGCCCGCCATCCAGGGCGACCCCACGGAGGCGGCCCTCATCGTGGCCGCCTCCAAGGGCGGCTACCCGGCGGCACAGACCCAGGCGGCCTTTCCCCGCCTTGATACTCTGCCGTTTGCTTCGGAACAGCAGTACATGGCCACCCTGCACCAGGCCGGCGACACCCGCACGGCCTTTCTGAAAGGGTCCGCCGAACGGATCCTGGCCCGGTGCGACACGATCCTGGGTCCGGACGGCACACCCGGGCCCCTTAACCGGGAGGCGGTCCTGCGGGCGGTGGACGCCATGGCCGCCAAGGGGCTGCGCGTCCTGGCCCTGGCCGAAAAGGCCATGCCCGGGGACACCCTGCAGATCGGACATGACGACGTGGCCTCGGGGGCGGTCTTCCTGGGATTCCAAGGCATGATCGATCCGCCCCGGCCCGAGGCGATTGCGGCCGTGGCCGCCTTCCAGAAGGCCGGGGTGCGGGTGAAGATGATCACCGGGGATCATGCCGTGACCGCCGTGGCCGTGGGCGGCATGCTGGGCCTGGGCGTGGACGCGTGCCGGGACGATCCGGCCTGCAAGGCCCTCACCGGAGCGCAACTGGCGACCATCGATGACGAGGACTTGATCGAGCGGGTGCAGGAGACCTCGGTCTTCGCCAGGGTGTCGCCGGAGCAGAAACTGCGGCTGGTCATGGCCCTCCAGGCCCGGGGCGAGGTGGCGGCCATGACCGGCGACGGCGTCAACGACGCCCCGGCCCTCAAACAGGCCAACATCGGCGTGGCCATGGGGCTGGCGGGAACCGACGCGGCCAAGGAGGCGGCGGACATGGTGCTCACGGACGACAACTTCGCCACCATCGCCGCCGCCGTGGAAGAAGGCCGGGGGGTCTTCGACAACCTGATCAAGTTCATCGTCTGGACCCTGCCCACCAACCTGGGCGAGGGGCTGGTGATCCTCGTGGCCTTTCTCCTCGGCGCCACTCTGCCCATCCTGCCGGTGCAGATCCTGTGGATCAACATGACTACGGCCGGATGCCTGGGGCTCATGCTGGCCTTCGAGCCCAAGGAACCCGGGATCATGGAACGCCCGCCGCGCGACCCGGCAAAGCCCATCCTTGGGGCCTACCTGGCCGGACGCGTCCTTCTGGTCGGGATACTGCTCCTGGTCGCCTCCTTCGGGCTTTTCCAGTGGGAACTGGCCCTGGGATCGAGCCCCGAGACGGCGCGCACCGTGGCCGTCAACGTGTTCGTCATGGCCGAGGCGGTATATCTCTTCAACTCCCGCTCCTTTTTCCGCTCACCCTTTGCCATCGGCTTTTTCGGCAACCCCTACGTCATCGCCGGGGCCGTCCTGATGGTGGCCCTGCAACTGCTGTACACCTACGCGCCGGTGATGCAGTCGCTTTTTGGCAGCGCGCCCCTGGGTCTTGGCGCCTGGCTGAAAATCGCGGCCGTCTCCGTGGCGGTGTTTTGCATCGTGGAGCTGGAAAAGAAGCTGCGCCGGGACAGAAGCGTCTAAAGAGGCACCAGATGCGAACGCCCCGGGGAGGTTCTCCCCGGGGCGTTCATGCGTTCCAGGCAACCCGCGTTGCGGGCTACGGGCTCTGCCTGTCGTCGATGCCCCTAAGCGGCGCGGCGGCCTTGCGGTCGGTCCCGGAATCCGCCTCGCTGTCGGTCCCGGACTCCGTCCCGCTGATCGTGCTCAGCGTGGCATAGTCCACATCCAGCGTGCCCCCCGTGCTGTCATATCGGCCAATGCCGACAACCCCCGAGGAAAACGTGTTGTCCGTCACCTGATAGACCTGCGTCCCGTTCAAAAAGAAGGTCAGCGTCGTTCCCGAGGCCCGGATTCGCAGGATGTTCCAGTCGTAAGGTTTGATGGCGCCGCTGGTCACCCAGCCGGAGAAGGAGGTGAACGCGCCGCCATTGGCATAATAGCCGACCTGGTAACGTCCGTTGTTCGAATATGCAAAATAATAGCCGCTATACCACGTATTTGTAGCATCGAGAGGGGTGGGGACGCCGCGGATGAAAATGGCGTTGGCATTATACTGGGACGCTGTGCGGCGCATCCTCACGGAATAGTCCATGTTCGAGAAAGCACCTTTGTTATACCCCATCGTGGCCCACGTCCCCGACGACGACCCGGCGATTGAGGCATAGCCCCCGCCGATGGTCCATGTCCCGGAATACTGGGTCCAGTTGCCCAGGGTACCGGTAAACTGCTCGTTGAACCCTCCGCCTCCGGAACTTCCGCTGATGAAGGCCGGGATGTCCAGGAGCATGAGGTTCACGCCGCTCCCGGAGCCTCCGCCGCTGCCCGTGAAATTCACGCCCCAGACGTTGCCGGTGGTGATGGTGTCGTTGGTGGACGTGCCCGTGGTCGCCTGCTTGGAGGCGAACGTGTATCCGGACTTGGCGACGGTGATGGTGTAGGTCGAGGCCGAGGGAATCTTGCTCAGGGCGTAGATGCCCTTGGCGTCGGTGGTGTCGGTGTAGGTGCCGCCGCCGGTGCGGGCGGCGGTGACCGTGGCCCCGGATATGGGAGCGCCCGAGGCATTCGTGACCCGGCCGCTTATGATCTCGCCGGTGCCGGTTTTGTAGACGTTGTAGACGCACTTGTAGACGGAGTTGAAGTTGTAATACGAGGTGTCGATGGTCGGAAGATTGTACCACATATCATCGCTTCCGGCCCATCCCATATTGAGATGATGGTACATGGTTGCGGAGTCGTACCCGTAGCCGTCACAGACGATGGCGTGCCCGCCCGCGCCGGTGATGCCGAAAAGCACCGGAAATCCCGCGTCCAGGTTGGGGTTGACCATGGCGTTGCGGTTGGCGGCCGGGATGTTCCCCCAGGAGCTGTCCCGCCCCCCGATGGCGTTGCTGTAGCCGAAAGTGCTTCTCAAGGCGTTGGCGGCATACAGCGTGTCCGTACCGGAACCGTCGGAACAATAGTCCATATTTACAGACACGCCCGCGTCGGCGGTCAGGGCCCCGATGGCCTGGCGCTGGGCCGTGGTGGTGGAGGCGCCGGGGGACAACACCATGTCCGGCCAGGAATAGGCCCCGCCGCTGCCGTTGCCGCCGCGCAGGGACCGGGTGGCGGGACTGCCGCAGACGTAAATGTCGAATGACGCCGTGCCGACCCCGGTGGCGGGATGTTGGTGAAACCGCATGAGTTGGGCCATGGCCGTGGCCACGCAACCACAGACGTAATTGTTCGGGGTGTAAATGTTGTAGGTGTCCACGCCGCCGGCCGTGCTCTGGCTCCAGGTGGTCTGCACCAGGGGAGACACCCAGACGTCGGAGATCGTGGCCGTGCCGGTCTCGACAGCGCTCTTTGGGACGGCGGCCCTGGAGAGGGTGTCCCAACGGTCCTTGGCCGCAACCCCGGCCGTGAGCGCTTCCTGCTTTTTCGCCGCCTCCCGGCGCACGAAGGCCACGCGGCCCGGAACATCCTGCGACACCAGGGCCCCGAGGGGAGTTTTTGGCGACGGATCGTACACCCCGTCCGGGGAGAAGCCGATGATCGGCTCCACCTCGTCGTCCGCCGGAACGATGACGAAGCCCTTTGCGCCCGTATGGACGATGTAATAGGCGGCCTGTCCGTCCGCTCCATCATAGCGGGACACGGCCATGACCGTCTTCCCCATGTCCGTTTTCATGGGGCCGGCTTCCAGGGAAAGCCATCCGGCCACGACCTGCCGGGCCTGCTCCGGGGTTGTCGGGCTGGCCGGCACAAGTCCCGGGAAAAGACACAGGACCGCAAAAAAGAAAATGGTTTCAGGCCACCGTTTCATCATCAAGCCCTCCGTGGTTTCACACGACGCACTCCATGCGAAATGGCACACGGACTGGAATCGTTGCCAGACCATGCACATCCATTGCAAATCGACACCATGGAACAACTTTTCAGAAGAAACTTCCGGGGAAAAATTCGTTCCATACCAGACTGACACTCTTCTGACAATCCCGAAACCATCCTTCATGGGGATTAGCAGAACAGCCGTTGACCGGACAAAACCAAACAATTCTTTTTGAGGTACCGGATACTGCCATTACATGCTTATTTCAGCACGGCCTGGATGTCAATGCTCGAGGAGGAAGACGGAATTGAAAAATATATGCACACGTCGCTGGGTACCGTTCCTGAACGCAATCCCCTGTCATTGCGAAGTTGCCGTTTTCCGAAAAAAGCCCTCGCCCTTCCCGCGGCGTATTCCACAGCCCACGGGCTGGGTGTCCGGACCCCCACCGGCCACGGCCGCAAGGCCCGCGCGATCCAGGATCTCGATGTCCCGGCCCGTCGAGCGCACCACCCCCTGCCGGGACAGGCGTCCGAGAACCCGGGACACGGCCTCGGGCGTGGCCCCCACGATCTTGGCCAGTTCCCGCTGGCTGATCCCCAGGGCCACCAGACGCCGCCCGTCCCGCTCCTCTTCCCGGGCATGCAGCAAAAAACCGGCGATGCGCCCGGGCAGGCCCTTGAGCGACAGGGATTCGATCATCTCCATGGCCTCCTTGAGCCGCCCCGAGACCACCCGCAGGAAATGAAACAGGATGGACGGATCGCGCCGGGCCATGTCCTCCAGCACCTGTCCGGAAAAAAACACCAGGCGGCTTCGCACCAACGTCTCGGCGTGGGCCGGAAACAATCCCTCCCCGAAAAGCGCCCCCAGGCAAAAGGGTTCCCCGGGGCCGAACACGTACAACGTCTGTTCCTTGCCGTCGTCGCCCAGCTTGAAAAGCTTCACCCGCCCCGTGAGCACCAGGAAAAATCCCCGCACCGCGTCGCGTTCCGAGGCCACCCGGGTTTTCGCCGCATAGGTTCTGGCCACGGCCCCCGTAGCCAGAGCCGCCAGTTGCCCGGACGGCAGCTCGCGAAAAAAATCCAGGGACTTGAGGGTCAAAAGAAGCGCCGCATCGGTTGTGGCCATAAAAAACCTCTCGCATTGATCCCGGTCAATGTCTTTGCCGCGAATCGGGATAGGAAGGGGTGGCCGGAGCACATCCGGACCTTATCTTCTAGCTCGCACAGGAGATGACGCATGTCCAGACCGAACGAAAACCCGGATGCCGGGTACACACAGCCATGTTGCGAAACGCGGGAGCCGGACGACGCCCCCATCGGCATCAGCCCGGCCGCCCTGGCGGAACTGGACAGCCTGTTCCCCGGCGGCGAGACCCGTCACGTGCGGGTCATCGCCACCCCCGGCTGATTCGGGCCCAGGCTCGGCCTGGTTCTGGACGAACCGGCCCCCACCGATCTCACGGCCGCCCATGGCCGCCTCCGGCTGTGCATCGACGCCATGGTGTCCCGGGACATCGGCCGGGTGGACATCGGGCTGGATGCGGCAGGACATTTTCAACTCGCAAGCCGGTACTTCGGGGCGGGATGCTGACGGTTCCCCCCTTTCCGGACCCGCCGAAAGACCACGGGGACGCCGCCACCCCGCGCCCCCAAACCGCGTAAGGAAACCGACGTGAAACGACGCGCCTTCTTGAAAACCCTCGGACTGGCCGCCGCAGCCACAGCCACAGCCGCCGTGCCGGGGATGGCCGCCCCAGAGCCCGCCCCCCCGGGCACAGTTCTGGCCACCCTGTTCGACCTCTCCCAGTGTATCGGGTGCGGGGCCTGTGTCCAGGCCTGCCGCGAGGCCAACGCCGACCGCTATCCCGAACCGAAAAAACCCTTTCCCGTCATGTATCCGGACCGGGTTCCGGTGGAGGACTGGTCGGAGAGGCGCGACGTGGACGACCGCCTGACCCCGTACAACTGGCTGTTCATCCAGTCGGCCACGGTGGAGCACCAGGGAAAAAGCCTGGACATCCACATGCCCAGGCGCTGCATGCACTGCGTGAAGCCCCCCTGCGCCAACCTGTGCCCCTGGGGCGCCGCCGCCAAGGCCCAAAACGGCGCCGTGCGCATCAATACGGACATCTGTCTGGGCGGGGCCAAGTGCAAGAACGTGTGCCCCTGGTCCGTCCCCCAGCGCCAGACCGGGGTCGGGCTCTACCTGGATCTTCTGCCGTCCCTGGCCGGCAACGGGGTCATGTACAAGTGCGACCGCTGCTACGAACGCATGGCCGCCGGCGGCCTACCCGCCTGCATCGAGGCCTGCCCCAACGAGGTCCAGACCATCGGCCCCCGGCAGGAGATCGTGGAAAAAGCCCACGCCCTGGCCAAATCCATAGGCGGCTTCATCTACGGCGAGACGGAAAACGGCGGCACGAACACCATCTACGTCTCCCCCGTGCCCTTCGAAGCCATCCAGGCCGCCTCGCCCCCGGGCCCCGGCCGCCCCACCCTGGCCCCCGTGACCGACGCCATGTCGTTTGAGACGTCCCTGGCGGCCGCCGCCGTGGTAGCCCCCATCGCGGCCGTGGCCGGGGCGGTGCTGCGCGCCGCCAAACGCAATTCGGACGCAAAGGAGCGCCCCCATGGCTAGCTTCCCCATCGCCCCCTGGGAAAAAAAGGCCTTCGCCGTGACGGTCTTCGGGCTGGGACTGACCGGCGTGGCCCAGATGCCCATCTTCAGCCGCTACTACATCGCCGATATCCCGGGCTTCGCCTGGCTGGGCGACTTCGTGTTCACCCACATGCTGCACTACGCCCTGGCGGCCGTGTTCCTGTATTTCGCCTTCCGGTTCGCCGCCGTCTATGTCCTGGCCTGGCGGCGCGACCATCCCCTGACCGCCTCGGGCCTCGTCCGGGCGGCCCTGTACGCGGCCCTGATCGTCACCGGCGCGGTACGCATGGTGAAAAACCTGTCCGGGGTCTACATGGGGGAATGGACGGTGCTGGCGGTGGACTGGATCCACCTGTTCCTGGCCATGCTCCTCCTGGGCGCCGTGCTGTGGGCCAGGGGGGGCGGCAGGCGGGCCTATACGGCCGCGTCGCGGCTGTAGGGAAGCGGACCTTCCCGGGCGGCTCGGGCCTTTTTCAGGCCGGGCCGCCGGGCATGCCGCGCAAGGCCGCCGGGGGGATCGTCAGCCCGCGCGCACCACGGGAATCTCGTCCCAGGCCGTGGTGTAGCGCGGCGAACGGCGGTCCTGCCGCATGCGCCAGGGCCGGCCGAGGCCGCTGGCCGCAAAGGTCAGGGCGTCGCGGCCATGGCGGGCGTTTATGCCGTCCACGACGTGCATGAGCGCCCGGGACCGGGCGGCCTCCCGCGGCGAATCCAGGAGGCTGCCGCGCCGGGAGGCGGCCGGCTCCAGGCCGAACAGCATGATTCCGGCCTTTTTGTAGCGCAAGCCCGGCTTGAAGAGACGCTCCAGAACCGCCTGCCCCAGCCGGATGATCTCCGGGGTGGCGGACGTGGGCACGGCAAAGGCCGCCGTGTCCGACGCGGCGTACTGGGGCTCCCCGGCGATGAACCGGTTGGTCTGCACGAAAACCAGAATGTGCCCGGCCACCACGCCCTTCCCCCGCAGCCGTTCGGCGGCCCGGGCGGCATGAAAGGCCACGGCCTCGCGCATCTCCCCGGCCTGCGTCACCGGGCGGCCGAAGGACCGCGAGGCCACCACGGACCGGGGCGGGGCCGGAAGCTCTTCCAGTTCCAGGCAGGACACACCCTGCAACTCCAGCAGGGTATGCAGGCCGGTCACGGTCATCCTCCGGCGCACCAACTCCCGGGGCAGCCGGGAGAAATCCAGGGCCGAGCGCACCCCCAGGCCGCGCAGCCAGGCCGCGTGGCGGCGGCCCACGCCCCACACATCCTCCACGTCCACGCCCTCCAGAACCCCCTCCAGATCGCCATGGCCGCACAGGTCCAACACGCCGCCCAGGGCCGGGTCTTTCTTGGCCAGGCGGTTGGCCAGCTTGGCCAGGGTCTTGGTGGGGCCCAGCCCCACGGATACGGGAATGCCCGTGAAACGCCGCACCGTGTCCCGCATGCGCCGGGCCAGGGCTCCGGCCTCCGGCAGGCCCGTCAGGTCCAGAAAGGCCTCGTCGATGGAATAGACCTCCATGGCCGGGGCGAATCGGGCCAGGGTGTCCATGACCCGGGCGGACATGTCGCCGTAGAGGGCGTAGTTGGAGGAGAAAACCGCCGCCCCGTGGCGTTTCAGGAGCTCCGCGCACTGGTAGGCGGGCTGGCCCATGCCGATGCCCAGGGCCTTGGCCTCGGCCGAACGGGCCACGATGCAGCCGTCGTTGTTGGAAAGCACCACCACCGGCCGGCCGGCCAGGGCCGGGTTGAAGACCCGTTCGCAGGAGACGTAGAAGGCGTTGCAGTCGACCAGGGCGAAGGCGGGCATGGGGGCCTTTGGGGACGCGGGGCGGTTACGGCCGGGGTACGGCCTTGTGGATGACGTAGGTGACCACGCCCCAGATCTCGAAGCTCTGCTCCGGGGCGACCTCCGTGGGGGCGTAGTCGGCGTTTTCCGGCACGAGCAGCAGGCGGCCCCGGGAGGTTTTCAGGCGCTTGACCGTGAGTTCGCCATCCAGGGCGGCGATGACGATGCTGCCGTTTACGGCCGCAACGGCCCGGTCCACCACCAGGATGTCGCCCGGGGAGATGCCCGCGTCGGCCATGGAGTGGCCGTGGACGCGCACGAAAAAGGTGGCGGCCGGATGTTTGACGAGGTGCTCGTTGAGGTCGAGCTTTTTGTCGATGTAGTCCTCGGCCGGGGAGGGGAACCCGGCCGGAACCGAGGCCAGATAAAGCGGCCGGGCGCATGTCTGGCGTTTCTCGAAGCCCAGGATCTCAAGGCCCGGGATGGCAAGGCCGGATACGGAGGGGGTCATGGTTGCGCCGTTCCTTCGCGGACAGGATGCGGGACGTTCCGGGATCGGGCCGCCTGTCCGGCCTGGGCCGTTGTGGCGGAACGTTCCGCCGGTCTCCGGACATGGCCCTGAATGGAGTCCAGCATAAGGGACAGGACGGGGAAGGTCCAGTCTCCCCGGAAAGGCCTCCTCCGGCCCAGGCCCCGCCCTGCCCGACAATCTGGACATGCCCCGGGAAGTCGTATAGACAGTCGCAGCGATGGAGAGTGTGCCGTGGTTTGCCTGTGCGCCCGGGATATCCGAAAACGGCCGGCCGTCGCGCTCATTTGCGATGCGAAACGCCATACTCACGGCATCGGCCCTCCCCGTCGGGGACAGGCCTCGCCGACGCCGCCCGACGGATGCGTGTCACCCGGGGCGTAAACCGGTTGCGTTCCCGCCGCCCACGAAGGGGATGACGATGCCTGGAAAGGCTTTGCCTGCGAAATACGCCGCATGGACCATCGTGCTGCTCTTTTCCCTGCTGGCCTCAGGCTGCGGGCTCCCCGGCGCCGGACCTACCCGGGCTACCATCGACAAGTATCCGGAATCCGAACAGAATACGTCCGGCGTCACCATCGTCGAGGTCGACGCCTCGATTGCCCGCCAGTTGCAGGACAGCCTGGAAAAAACCATGTTTTCTTCGGTGTTCGGCGGGAGCGCCCTGGGGAATTACAGCGTCGGCCCCGGCGACGTCCTTGAAGTGACCGTGTGGGAAAGCCCCCCGGGGACGCTTTTCAACAACCCCGGTTCGGGACTCGCCACGTCCCAGTCGCCCATGGCCCCCATGAATTTCCCGCAACAGCAGGTCAACAGCGACGGCACCATCTCCATCCCCTTTGCCGGGTATATCACCGTGCGCGGACTGACCCTGCGGCAAATCGAGGAGGAGATTTACAACCGCCTGCAAGGCAAGGCCAACGATCCCCAGGTCATGGTCCGCCTGGCCAGAAACACCACGTCCACCGTGACCGTGGTCGGCGAGGTGGTCAACAGCACCATTGTGCCGCTGACGCCCAAGCGGGAGCGTGTCCTGGACATCCTGGCCACCGCCGGAGGCTCCAAGCAGCCGGTCAACAAGGTGATGATCCAGCTCACCCGCGCGGACAAGGTCCACGCCATCCCCCTGAAGGCCATCATCACGGACAACAGGGAAAATATCGTGATGGAGCCCGGCGACATCCTCACGGCCCTCTACCAGCCCAACAGTTTCATCGCCCTGGGGGCCACGGGGAAAAACTCCGAGGTGGAATTCGAGGCCACCGGCATCACCCTGATCCAGGCCCTGGGCCGCGTCAGCGGCGTCCAGGACAGCCGGGCCGACGCCCAGGGGGTCTTCATTTTCCGGTTCGAGCCCGTGGACAGCCTGAAATGGCCCACGCCGCCGCCCCTCGTCACCCCGGAAAACACCGTCCCCGTCGTCTACAAGATCAACCTCCGGGATCCCGCGACGTTTTTCGCCGCCCAGTCCTTCCCCATCAAGGACAAGGACGTGCTCTACGTTTCCAACGCGCCTGCCGCCGACACGATGAAATTCCTGGATATCATCACCTCCGTCCTGAGTCCGTCCGCGACCAGCCTGAATTACATACGAAACTTCTCGCGAGGACCGTGGTAGGGGCCGCATGGCACGCCGTAGCCCGTGCATGAGGTCCAGTGACCTTTGGAGTTATGAAAAAGATTGTTCTCTCCCAAACGTGTCAGGGCTTGGTTCTCAAGCAACTGCTCATGTCGTCCGTTGCACTCAAGAAGAATTTCGAATGCATTTTTATTCCAAATTATGAGGTCCAGGACGGAAAGCCCGGGATCGCCCCCCCCACAGCGTTGGAGGACGCCCTTGAGGACTGCGATGTCCTCATCTATCACGACATTGCCCCTTACAATTTTCCTTCCCTGCTCCGCCGTTTGCCGACAGATGCGCTGACCATCAAGATCCCCTACATCACATCCACGATATACTGGCCCACCTATTCCTACCAGACCCCCTTCGGCCTGTGTCCGAGAGGAACAACGTCCCTCATCCCCTGGCCCTGCACCCTGCTCAACGAACTCATCGTCACCCTGCGGGACAAAAAAAAGATCCTGGACGCGTACCTTGAGACGGATATTCCCTCCCGCCTCGACATGCGCAAGGCCTACGATGCACAAATCACGTATCTGAAAGCGGCTGAGTCCGGCTCCATTTTCCACATGGCCGAGTTCGTCGCACACAACTTCCGCGACACGCAGCTTTTCCACCTGATCAACCATCCGTCGCTCCCGGTCTTCCTTGAGGTGGCGAATACCATCCTGGCGCATCTCGACCTGCCGCTTGTGGAAAACTTCCGCATCGACCCCTTCGCCACACATCAAATTCCCATACATCCATCCATCATCAACTCCTACAAACTCTCCTGGTGCGACGAGAAAACCAGATTCCAGATTTTGGACAAATCCTTCACCTTCGAAGAATACGTGGATTTTTACATTGATAGCTATATTGAAAAGTACCAGTACACCATGTTTCCTCCCCTCAATATTGGAAAAAAGATTCGTTCCGGAGCATTGAAAAGACTCACGGCTTTTTTTTCCCCACGCGGGAAAAAAAACGTATAGCTCGACATCCCTGGATCTCACGCCGGCGCCTTTTAAGCCGGCGCTTCGCCGCAACGGGTTTCTGCAGATTCTCGACATGGTTTCAGGATAATCGCTTGTGCCTTTGCATCTTCGCCCGCGCCGTTGAAGACTCGTCTTTTTTGAACATGCCGGCTCACGGCGATATCGGCCTTTCCTCCGGTTGAATGCATTGATTCCGCCGGGACGGATTGCGGCCTTCCGGCGCCCCTTGCCCTGGGCCGGGCTCCGGATTACACTTTTACGATGCGCATTGTTTTTTCTCCGATTCGAAAGCGTTTGCCGAGGAGCGTCCCGCCGCCATGCTTCTGCGTCCCGACATGTCCACACGTCTTCCACTCCCGGTGACCGCCGTCCCCCTGTCCCAGGTGGAACACGCCCCGGGGGATGCGGCATGGCGATCCCTGGGAGACGCGCCGCGCCTGGAACTACGTCCCCAGGGCCACCTGCCCCGGGGATGGATCCATCTGCACGGGCGTCTGGTGCGCCGGGGCGGCCCCTGGACGGCCTTCCTGCATGCCGAGGCGGCGAACGGCAAGGCCATGCGTTTCGAATTGCCCGTCTCCCTCAAAGGCACCATCAACGAGGTGATCCGCCTCCCGGACGGCGTCACGCGGCTTGTCCTCGAACCCATGCAGGGCGAGGGGGAATTCACCCTCGGCGAATGGGGCATAAAACCCGTGGGGGAGGCGGAGCGGGTGCGGCGCATGGGCCAGCGCATCGTGGCCATGTTCTACAAGCATCCGCGCGCCCGCCGCAAACGGGCCGGGTTGCACGTCAAAACAGCCCTCCTGCGCTTTCAGGAGGCCTACCGCATCGCCGGCAGGCTGCGCACCCTCTCCCCGGTCATTCCCTATGACCGGTGGATCAGGGACTTCGACCAGTTGACGGAAAAAGACCGCGCGGCCATCGCCCGGGACATGGCTCGCCTGCGCCGCCCTCCCAGGTTCGCGGTCCATGTGCCGGACGGCCCTGATTCCGGGGCCCGTCAGGCCACCCTGGCCTCCCTGCGACAGCAGCTCTACCCCCATCACGAACTTCGCGACGCCGCCTCCGCCCTGGCGGGCGGGGACAGCCGGACATGGTTCGTCTTCCTGCCCCCCGGCGCGGTCCTGGCCCCCCACGCCCTGTACTGGATGGCCCGGACGGCCCACGACGACACGCGGACGCGCCTGATCTACACCGATCATGATTTTCTCGATGCGGACGGACAACGCCGCGACCCCGCCTTCAAGCCCGACTGGTCGCCGGAACTTCTGCGCTCGACCAACTACATCGGCCACGCCGCCGCCGTCCGGGGCGATCTGCTGGCCGCATTGGGGACAGGCGCCGACGCCTTGGACATGCACGGTCTGCTGTTGCGGGCGACCGAGCGCATCCCGCGTTATGCCGTGGCCCATGTGCCTGCCCCGCTGTTCCATCTGCCGCCCCCCGGCGACCCGGACAATCCGAGCGGCACCAGCCCGGCCCAGGTGGCGGCCCACCTGGAGCGCCTCCAGGTGGCTGCGGACGTGGAGCCCACGGCCAGGGGGCACTGCCGGGTCCGCTACCACCTGCCGCCCGAGCCGCCCCTGGTCTCCGTCATCATCCCCACCCGGGACTGCCTGGAGGTGCTGCGGACCTGCCTGGACAGCCTGCTGGAAAAGACCGATTATCCCCGGTTCGAGATATGCATCGTGGACAACGCCAGCCGCGATCCCGAGACCCTGGACTACCTGGCCCGCATGGACGCTCATCCCCGGATCACGGTGCTGCGCTACGACCTGCCCTTCAACTATTCGGCCATCAACAACCACGCCGCCGCCCACTGCGCCGGGGAGGCCCTGTGCCTGCTCAACAACGACACGGAGGTGATCGGCCCCGGCTGGCTTTCGGAGATGGCCGGGCATCTGGTGCAGCCCGGGGTGGGCGTGGTGGGGGCCAAGCTCTATTATACCGACGGCCGCGTCCAACACGCCGGAGACGTCGTAGGGCCGGGAGGGTGCGCCAACCATCTGCACGCCTGCATCGAGGGGGATGATCCCGGCTATTGCGATCGGGCCATCCTGGCCCAGGATCTCTCGGCGGTCACCGCCGCCTGCCTGCTCACCCGCAAGGACGTGTACGTCCGCCTCAAAGGCCTTGACGCCGTCAACCTGCCCGTGGCCTTCAACGACGTGGATTATTGCCTGCGCGTCCGCAAGGCCGGGTTGCGAGTGGTCTGGACCCCCCACGCCGAGTTGTACCACCACGAATCCTACAGCCGGGGCGGCAACGTCTCTCCCGCCCGCAAGGCCCAGGCCCGCCGCGAGGTCCGCCACATGCGGGCACACTGGAAACACGTCATGCGCCACGACCCCTTCTACAACCCCAACTGCAGCTATTCCCACCCGGACTTCTCCCTGAACATCGCCCCCCTGGTGCGCAAACCATGGACCAACCGGCCATGACCGGGGACAACGCCTCCCGGCCGAGCCGGGTCGTGGTGGTGGAGGAACGCGACAACCCCTCCTCGGCCTATTTCCTCCTCCCGGCCCTGGCCCGCCTGTCCTGCCCGGTCATCCGCCGCGGCTTCGCCGATCTCCCCCACCCGGCCGAACTGGATGGGGCCATGGTGGTGCTGGCCCGGTACGTCCCCCCAGGCTGGATGCGCCTTGTGGCCGAGGCCCGGCCCCGCCTGGCCCGGCTGGTCTTTTTCATGGACGACGACCTCTTCGACACCGCCGCCTCCCGGGGCACGCCCCTGCATTACCGGTTCAAGCTGTGGCGGCTGGCCGCCCGGCGCCGGGACTGGCTTTTGGCCCAGAAGGCGGAATTCTGGGTGTCCACCCCGGCCCTCATGGACAAATACGCCGCCTGGGGGCCGCGCCTGATCCTGCCCGCCCCCCTCCCGGACGCGGCCCCAGGCCCGGAGGCGGACATCCGCCGGATTTTCTACCACGGCACGGCCTCGCACAACCCGGACATCCGCTGGCTGTTTCCGGTCATGGCCGAGGTCCTGGGAAAAAATCCCCGGCTGGCCCTGGAGATCGTGGGGAAGCGGGCCGTGGCCGCACTCTACAAGCCCCTGCCCCGGGTCACGGTGGTCCATCCCATGCCCTGGCCCGCCTACCGGATTTTCGCCGCCGCCCCGGGACGCCACGTGGGCCTGGCCCCCCAGCTCGATTCGGCCTTCAACGCCGCCCGGTCCTACACCAAGTTCTGCGACATCACCCGTAGCGGGGCCGTGGGCGTCTACGCCGCGGGATCGGCCTGCGCGGGCGTGGTGGAGCACGAAAAAGACGGCCTGGTGGTTCCCATGCGGCCTGACGCCTGGGTTGCGGCCATCACCCGGCTGGCCGCGGACGACGGCCTGCGCACGGCCATGCTGCGAAACGCCCGGGACAAACTGGCGGAACTCTCCCGGCGGGCCGCAGCCTCCCACGCCGGCCTTTTCGACGAAACCGGGGGGCCGGTGGAGAAGGGTGATGCCTGAACGCGCCCGCCTGCCCCTGCCTCCGATCCCGGCCGCCCTGGCCCTGAGCCGGTTCGTGGCCACCATGCCCAACCTGCCCACTGTGCTCGGCGTGCCGCTTATTCGCGTGCGCCTGGGCCGGGGCGTGGTCCCCGGGGCCTGGGTGCTGGCCTGGGGACGCAAGATCTCGGGGCTGGCCGCCGAACGCTTCGCGGCCCGGCGCGGCCTGCCGGTCCTGCATGTGGAGGACGGCTTCCTGCGTTCCGTTTCGCCGGGACGGCGTCACGCCCCCCTTTCCATCTGCCTCGACGACCAGGGCGTCTACTACGACGCCCGCAACCCCTCCCGCCTGGAGGCCCTGGCGGGCCTGCCCTGCACCCCGGAGGAGTTGGCCCGGGCCCGGCGCCTCGTCGAATTGTGGCGTGCGAACCGGGTTTCCAAGTACAACCATGCCCGGGAATACCGGGGCGAGCTCCCCGAGCCCTTCGTCCTGGCCATCGACCAGACCTTCGGCGACGGCTCCATCGGCCACGGCATGGCCGATCCCGGGAGCTTTTCCCGCATGCTTGAGGCGGCCCTTGCCGAACACCCGGACAAGACCGTGGTCCTGAAGGTCCATCCCGAGGTGGTCTCCGGGCGCAAGAAGGGGCATTTCGACCTGGACGCCGTGGCCCGGCTGGACCGGGTGCGGGTCTTTTCCGGCGATGCGCACCCGGTGGGCCTGCTCGAACGAGCCGCCGCCGTGTACACGGTGACCTCCCAGGTGGGGTTCGAGGGCCTTTTGTGGGGCCGCCCCGTGTCCACCTTCGGCATGCCCTTCTACGCCGGATGGGGCCTGACCCGCGACGACCTCCCTCCGCCCGCCCGCCGCCATCCCGTCCCCCTTTTGCAACTGGTCCACGCCGCCCTGGTGGACTACCCCCGGTACGTGGACCCCGAAACCGGAGAGCCGTGCCCGCCGGAGCGGGTGCTCGAATGGATGGGCCTGCAACGCCGGCAGCGGGAACGCTTCCCCGCCGTGGTGCATGCCCGGGGATTCTCCCGGCGGCAGCGGCCCGGGATCGTCCGGCTCTTCCAGGGCAGCCGGGTCCGTTTTTCACCATCCGCCGCCCCCGTCCCGCCGGACGAAGCCCTTGCGGTTCCGCACGCCGCCGTGTTCCCGGATGCCCCGGAGCCACTGCGGGTACGCGACGGCCTTTTCCCCGGGGCCGGGCTTGGGGACGGCCCCGCATCCCCCTTGTGCGCCATGGTCGACGGCCCCGGATCGCGGATCGAGGACATCCTGGCCACGGCCCGGTTTTCCCCCGAGACCCTCGATCAGGCCCGAAACCTGGGCCGGTGGCTCGTGGACAGGGAACTGACCTTTTGGCCGCCGGAAACCGGAACCTGGCGACGGCCCGGGGGTGCCGGCCGCCTGATCCTGGCGATAGGGGAAGGCCCAGAGATTGATGATGATTGGGATTTTTTGAAAGTGGTGCGCAATAAAGATTCAACAGCACATATTATTTACAAACCACACCCGCTTATATTAAGGAAAGCTCCGTTGCAGAAGCGAGTCAGACAAGGGAGCCCCCATTTCGACGAAATCCTGCCCTCCGTATCCATGCATTTCCTCCTTTCACAGGTGGATGCCGTCCATGTGCGCACCTCGTGGACGGGGATTGACGCGTTGTTGCGCGGACGGGATGTGTTTTGCCATGGAGCTCCGTTTTATGCCGGATGGGGATTGACCACGGATGCCCCCCCCGGCGTTGGTCGCCCCAGAAGTCTTTCCCTGGACGAACTGCTTGCCGGTTTATTTTTGAATCATCCGGTGTATCTTGCCGGAAACACAGGGCAGTACACCGACCCAGCCAGCTTTCTGAAGGAATACCGGGCCGGGTTCGAAAAAAAGGCGACGCCGCTTTCCCGGGCGCTCCTGGCCATGGCCGCCAGGTTTTTTCCTTTTTTGTCAAGAAGATCCGGATAAGCGCCGGCATGGCGTCACCGGTTTCGGGTCATTGGAACAACCCTTGATCCACATGCGTCGAGGAATTCCCATCCTCACGTCGAAAGGATAGATGTCATGTCGTACGCGACATGAAGAACAAAACACGATGAGCATGAAAAAAATCGCCATTATCGGCGCCGCCTGCCGCCTCCCCGGAGGAGTCGCGTCCCTGGACTCCCTGTGGGATGTCCTGGCCTCGGGCCGCGACGCCGTAACCGAGATCCCGGCCGACCGCTTCGACGTCCCGGGCTTCCTGCACCCCCTGCGCAACGCTCCCGGCCGCTCCTGCACCCTGGCCGCCGGCGTGCTGGACAACATCGGCGACTTCGATTTTTCCTTTTTCGGCATCTCGAAAAAAGAGGCCGAGTACATGGACCCCCAGCAGCGGCTGCTCCTGGAAATGGCCTGGGAAGTCCTGGAAAACGCCCATGTCCCCCCCTCCAGCGTCGCCGGGACGAACACCGCCGTGTTCATCGGCTCCTCCTCACTGGACGCCAGCATGCAGCGGGCCGACGACCCCTGCGTCATCGGCCCCTATTCGATGATCGGCAACACCCTGGGCCTTCTGGCCAACCGCATTTCCTATCTCCTGGACATCCACGGCCCGAGCATGACCATCGACACGGCCTGCTCCGCCTCCCTGGTGGCCCTGCACCAGGCCTGCCAGACCCTGGTCACGGGCCAGGCCGACATGGCCATCGCCGGCGGGGTGCATATCCTGTGCAGTCCCCTGCCCTTCGTGGGCTTCTCCAAGGCCCACATGCTTTCCAAGGACGGCCGGTGCAAGGTTTTCGGCAAGGACGCCAACGGCTACGTCCGGGCCGAGGGCGGCGGCCTTTTGCTGCTCAAGCCCCTGCGGGCGGCCCTGGCGGACGGCGACCGCATCCATGCGGTGATCGCCAAGACCGGGGTCAACACCGACGGCAAGACCATCGGCATCGCCTTTCCCAACAAGGCGGCCCAGATGGATCTGTTGCGTTCCCTGTATAGCGACCCGGATCTCGACCTGCAAAACCTCTGCTACATGGAAGCCCACGGCACCGGGACCGCCGCCGGCGACCCCGTGGAGGCCCATTCCATCGGCGAGGTGTTCTCGGCCCTGAGGCCATCGGCCGATCCTCTCCTGGTGGGGTCCGTCAAAAGCAGCCTGGGGCATCTGGAACCGGCCTCGGGCATCGCCGGGCTGCTCAAGGCCATGCTCGTTCTCAAGCACCGCACCGCGCCGCCCAGCCTGCACCTTGACGAACCCAATCCGGACATCGACTGCCGCTCCCTGGGCATCGCCTTCGTGACCGAACCCACCCCCCTGCCACCTACGCCGGGCCCGGCCATGGTGGGGGTCAATTCCTTCGGTTTCGGCGGGGCCAACGCCCATGCCCTGCTGGAGGCCGCCCCGACGCCGGAACCGGCACCCGCACCGGCGGCGGAACCGGTGCCGGAACCGGCGGCCGCCCCTCCCGGGCCGCTTCTGCTCTCCGCCCACAGCCCGGGCAGCCTGCGGCTTCTGGCCGAACGCTACGCCGACCGCCTGGACGGAGCCACGCCCGCCGCCTTTCACGATATCGCCGCCCATGCCGCCTTAAGCCGCGACCATCTCCACCACCGCGTGGTGATCGAAGACGCCGCCATTCCCGGGGCCGTCCAGGCCCTGCGCCTGATCGCCGCCAGCGAAAACGCCTCCGTCAAGGACCGCCGGGTGGTCAGGGGCGAGACGCTTGGCGGCGTGATCCGCACGGCCTTTGTCTATTCCGGCAACGGAGGCAACTGGGCGGGCATGGGCAAGGCCCTTTTCGCCGCCGACGAGGATGCGGCCCGGGCCCTGGACGACACGGACGCCGCCATGGCCCCCCTTCTGGGCTGGTCCCCGAAGGAACTGTTTCTCTCCGGGGAGGCCGGGTGGGATGCGTCGCGCATCGACGTGGCGCAACCCCTGCTTTTCGCCCTCCAGGTCGGGCTGACCCGGGCCCTGCGGGCCAAAGGGGTCGTCCCGGACATGGTCTTCGGGCACAGCATCGGCGAGGTGGCCGCCGCCTGGTCCTGCGGCGCCCTGACACTGGAGCAGGCCGGACGGGTCGTTGTGGAACGCAGCACTTTGCAGCGGGAATCCCATGGCCTGGGCGACATGGCCGTGGCCCAACTCTCGGAGAAAGACGCCCTGGCCCTGCCCGAGGTGCAATCCGGCGAACTCGAGATCGCAGCGGTCAACAGCGCCCGCTACGTGACCCTCACCGGCTCTGCGCGCGCCCTGGATTCGGTTCGGGCGGCCCTGAAAAAACGCCGGGCGGTCTTTCGCGGCTTAAATCTTGGCCATCCCTTTCACAGCCGGACCATGGAGGCCATCAAGGACCGGCTCCTGTCACGTCTCTCGGGGATGCGGCCGGAAACAGGGGACGTTCCGTTTTTTTCCACAGTCCATGGCCGCGTCTTGCCGGGAGCAACCCTGGACGCGGACTATTGGTGGGACAACCTGCGCAGGCCGGTACGGTTTCGCGACGCCGCCCTGGCGGCCCTGGACGACGGAGCCCGCCTTTTCATCGAAATCGGCCCCGACGCCCTGCTTCAGCCGTTTCTCAAAAACTGCTTCCAGGAACGTTCCGCCACCACCGTCTCCCTGCCCTCCATCAAGCGCGACACCCATGACGGCCAGGTGGCGCACACCCTGTGGAAACAGGTGCACGTCCACGGCGGACGGGTGCATCTTCCGGCGATTTTCCCCCACAAGCCGCCCTTCGTGGATCTTCCCGCCTATCCCTTCGACCGGGAACCCTGCATGGCGGAGTCCACCCCGGAGTGCCTGGAGCTTTTCGGGGCCAAGCCGCCCATGCACCCCCTGCTCGGCCGCCGCGTCCGGCGCGGCCTGTCCGTCTGGGAAAACACCCTGGACACGCATCTCGTGCCCTTCCTGGCGGACCACGTGGTGGGCGGCGAGGTGGTGCTGCCCGGGGCCGCCTACGTGGAGATGGCCCTGGCCGCCGCCCTGGAGGCCTACGGCCCGGGGGCCGTGGAGTTGGAAAACGTCGAACTGCGCCACCCCATGACCTTCGCCCAGGGCAAAGCCCGCGTGGTGCGCTTCAGCCTGAACGCCGAGGGCGGCGATTTCACCATCGAAAGCCGGGAAATCATGCAGCCCGCTGGCATGGTACAGCACGCCGGCGGCCGCATCGTCCCCCGGTTGCGCAAGACCCTTGCGCTCGAGCCCTTCCCGGACATCCGGGGCAGCGAGGAAGACGTGGCCGGGCTGTATGCCAAGGCCGTGGATTCCGGCCTGCAGTTCGGCCCGGCCTTTCGCCCCATGCGCCAGGTCCGGCGGGACGGGGACACGGCCGTCGCCCGGCTGGCCCTGGAGCCCAAGGCCCTCTTTCCCGCCGCCGTCCTGCACCCGAGCCTCATCGACGGCGCCTTCCAGATGCTTTTATCCCTGGTGTCCTGGCAAGATAACAGCCTGGAGACCTTCATCTATCTGCCCATCCGCATCGGCCGCCTGCAGATGCTCGAGCCCGGCGTGGCCACCCGGGCCGTGGCCTCCCTGGCCCGCCAGAGCAAGCGCGCCCTGGCGGCATCCTTCCGGCTCTTCGATGCAAACGGCCGGGAACTGGCCAGGATGGACGACTGCCGTTTCGCCCGGGTCCAGACCCGGGAAGGCCTACAGCGCCAGCAGCATGTCTACGCCACGGCCGCCGTGCCCTCCCGGCATCCCCTGGACGTCTCGGCCTCGGCCGTGCCCGGCGACGCCGGGATCGAGGCCCTGGCCGCCCCGGCGATCGAGGCACTGACCCGTAGCGACGGCTTCCTTCGCCGCCGCCAGGAGACGCTGCCCTTTTTCACGGCCCTGATCCTTTCCCAGATCATGGAGGCCATACGCTCCCTGACGGGCGCCAGCCGGGAGTTCACCGTGGCCCGGCTTGTCCGGCAGGGCGGCGTGCCGGACGGGATTAAGCCCTATCTGGTCCGCGCCCTGGACTTCCTGGTGGAGATGGACATGGCCACCCGCCGGGAGGACCGTTTCCGGCTGGCCGCGGAGGAGCTGCCGCCCGCCGCGGAACTGTGGCGCGCGGCCATGGCGGAATTTCCGGAACATGTCGACGCGTTGACGCTTTTGGGCCAGACCGGGAAGGATCTCGTGGACATCCTGTGCGGCCGGGTCCAGGCCGGCCCACTTCTCACCCTGCGCCCCGGCGGCGTCATGGAGAATCTTTTTTCCTCATGCCCCAGCCACCGGGACGGCCATGCCGCTGCCGCCGTCCTGCTCGAGGCCATCCAGCGCGGCATCCCCCGGGGAAGCGGCCTGCGCATCCTCGACGCCGAGGCCGGACCCGGCGGGTTGGCCCAGACGCTCATCCCCCGGTTGGGGCCGGACGTGGCGGAATACGTCCTTGCCGACCGCGACGAGCATTTCGTGGAGCAGCTTTCGGCCCGTTTCAACGCCTTCCCCCATGTCCAGGCCTGCGTCTTCGACCCGGACGACGCCGAGGCCGGCCCGCCGGAGGCCATGGCCGGAGGCGGTTTCGACCTGATTTTTCTCGGCCACGCCCTGTACCGCCTGACGGACGCCCCCCAGGCCCTGACCCGTCTGTACGATCTGCTCCGGCCCGGCGGCATGATCGTGATTCTGGACACCCCTCCCCATCCCGCAGCCGACCTGCTCTATGGTCTTGTCCCCGGCTGGTGGCGGGACGAGGCCGGAGACGGCGCCCCCGTCTCCCGTTTCATGGACCGGCGGGAATGGACGAAATGCCTGACGGCCGCCGGGTTCCAGCCGCCGCGCCGCTATCTGGACGAGGACCAGGGGGATGTGCTCCTCCTGACCGCCCGCAAGGATTCGGCCCAGGCCGCATACTCCGCCCTTCCCGCCCGCAAGCGGTGGATCTTTTTCGAGGACGCCGACGGCGGCCCTGGGGCCCGCGCCTTGTCCGAAGCCCTTGACGCGGCCCTGCGGGCAAACGGGGCCGATCCCGTGCGGGTGACGCCCGGCGCGGCTTTTCACGGCACCCCACAAGACGGCTTCATCCTCGATCCCGAATCCCGAGGCGACTGGAAAGCCCTGTTCCTAGCCATTGGGGAAACGGGTGACGCCCTGGAGATCGTGCATCTGGCGGGCTTCGACCTGCGCCAGGAACCGGACCCGGAAACCCTCGACGACATTCAGAACCGCCGCGTGGCCAGCGCCGTGGCCCTGGCCCGGGGATGGCGCAAGGCCAAGATTCCCGCCGGACTGTGCCTGGTGACCGGCGGCGGCCTGCCCCTGCCGGGCCAGGCGTCCCGGCCCGTGCCGTCCCAGGGGGCCCTGGTGGGGCTTTGCCGGGTTCTCATCAACGAGATGCCGGGGCTTTCGCCCCGCCTGGTAGACATCCACGCCGATCCCGACGGCGGGCTCCCCCTCGACGCCGCCGTGCGGGAGATCCTGTGCCCGGTCAGAGACCTCGTCGCCCCCGGCCAGGACGACAAGGAGGTGGCCGTCTGCGCCCAGGGCCGTTTCAGCTTGCGTCTGGCCGGCCTTGAGACGGCGGCCATGGCCGCCGCCACGGTGCGGCTCCCCCGGGCCGTGACCCTGGAAATGACCGAGCAGGGCCGGCTCGACGCCGCCACCTGGCGTCCCGCCGAACCGCCCCGCCCCGGCAAGGGGCAGGTGCTCGTGGCCACCAAAGCCGCCGGGGTCAACTATCGCGACATCATGTTCACCCTGGGCCGCATCCCCGAGGAGGCCCTGGAAAACGGCGCGTCCGGGCCCACCCTGGGCCTGGAATGCTCCGGCACCGTCCTGGCCGTGGGCGAGGGCGTCACCGGCATGGCCCCGGGAGACGAGGTCTGCTGCCTGACCGGCGGGGCCTACGACTCCCATGTGCTGGCCGAGGCCACGGCCGTCTTTCCCCTGCCCCGGGGCATGACCCCCACGGCCGCCGCCACCATCCCCGTGGCCCATTTCACGGCCTGGTACGCCCTGACCCATCTGGCCCGGCTGGCCCCGGGCGAACGGGTGCTCATCCACGGCGCGGCGGGCGGCGTGGGACTGGCCGCCATCCAGATCGCCATGCTCGCGGGCGCGGAAATCTTCGCCACGGCCGGCTCGCCGCATAAGCGCGCCCTGCTGACGGGCCTTGGCGTGCCCCATGTGCTCGATTCGCGCAGCCTGGACTTCGAGGAACGCGTCCTGGAACTCACCCAGGGCCAGGGCCTGGACGTGGTGCTCAACTCCATCTCCGGCGAGGCCCTGCACAAGAGCCTGGGCCTGCTGCGGCCCCTGGGCCGGTTCCTGGAACTCGGCAAGGTGGATTTCTACACCAATTCCCCCCTGCGCATGCGCCTTTTGCGCAACAACATCAGCTTTTTCGGCATCGACGTGGACCAGGTCATGCGGGTCAACCCCCTGTTGTGCCGCCGCCTGTTCCTGGAGATGCTTGAGCGTTTCGAGACAAAGGAATTGTGGCCCCTGCCCCATGCCGTCATCCCCCGCGAGGCCATTGCCGAGGCCTTCCGCCGCATGCAGCAGTCCCGGCACACGGGCAAGCTGGTGGTGGCCTTCGACGATCTGGCCGCCGGCGTCCGGCCCCTGCCGCCCGCCGAACTCGGCCCCCTTGAGGCGGACGCCAGCTATCTGGTCACCGGCGGACTTGGCGGACTCGGGCTGGCCGTTTGCAACCGGCTGGCCGGGCTCGGGGCCACAAGCCTGGTCCTCGTCGGCCGCAGCGGCGCCGCCACGGACGCCCAAAAGGCCGCCGTGGCCCGCCTTAAATCCCGTGGCGTCCAGGTGACGGTGGTCCGGGCCGACGTGTCCGACCAAGGCAGCCTGGACGCGGCCCTGGGGGCCGTCCTGCCCGGCCTGCCGCCCCTGCGGGGCGTGGTGCACTGCGCCGGGGTGCTGCGCGACGCCACCATCGCCAACCTTACCTCGGAGGACATCCGAACCGTGCTGCGGGCCAAGGCCCTGGGCGGCTACAACCTGCACCGCCTGACCCGGGACATGCCCCTGGACTTTTTCATCCTGTTCTCCTCGGCAACCACCGTCCTGGGCAATCCCGGCCAGGGGAACTACGTGGCCGCCAACACCATGCTCGAAAGCCTGGCCGCCTACCGGCGCAGCCTGGGGCTTGCGGCCGTGACCTTCGGATGGGGCCCCATCTCCGACGTGGGCATGCTCACCGACCGCCCGGAGGTGTTGCAGTCCCTCAAGACGATCACCGGAGCCCAGGAACTGCGGGCCGAGACGGCCATGGACCACATGGCGAAATACGCCCGGCACGACCTGAGCTCGCTGCACGTCTTCCGGGTGAGCTTCAGGAAACTGTCCCGGCTGCCGTACGTTTCCTCGCCCATGTACCGCTATGTCATCTCCGAGGGCTCCTCGGAGCAGGCCGCCATGGAGGCGGTGGACATCCGCGAGACCTTGCGCGGCCTTTCGCCCAAGGAGGCCGTGCGCCACCTGGCCACGCTGTTGTCCCAGCATTTCGCCCGCATCCTGCGGGTGCCGGTGTCCAAGATCCGCCACGACAAGCCCATGGGAGAACTCGGCATGGACTCCCTCATGTACGTGGAACTCGGGCTTGCCACCGAGGAGGCCTTCGGGGTTGACATCTCCTCGCTTAGCCTTGACAAGACCGCGAGCGTCCTCACCCTGGCCGAAATGATCCACCACCAGTTCGAGCAACCGGCCGACTCCGGCGCGGCCCAGGCCGAGGCCATGTCGCGGCAGATGCGGGACATCCACGGCCTCAACCTGTCCGCCGAGGATGCCAGGCGGCTTCTGGAAAGCGACTCGATCCAATCCAAGCCCAACTGATTCACGGAACGCAAATGACCTTCGACGACAACAGACACCACGGTCTGGCCGAAAAGGACCGGATGTCCCTGGTCCAGAAGATGCGCGACAAGCTCGCCCAGCGCGCCCCGGCCCGGGCAAAGGCCCCGGAAGACGCCCCGGCGCCTTGCGCGATCGATGAATCGGCCTGCGATTTCGGCCAGTTCGCCGACGTGAAAAAAATCGCCATCCATAAAGCCGTGGCCAGGCAGTGGGGCATCGACTCCCTGTATTTCCTGTGCCACGACGGCGTGGCCCGGGACACCACGGTCATCGGCGGCAAGACCTGCCTCAATTTTTCCACCTACGACTACCTGGGCATCAATGGTTCCGAGGCCCTCAATGCTGCGGCCACGGCCGCCTTGGAGACGTACGGCTCCAGCGCCTCGGGCAGCCGTCCCACCTCCGGGGAGCGCCCCCCCCACCGCGAACTCGAACGGGCTCTGGCCGACCTGCACGGCACCCAGGACTGCGTGGTCTTCGTCAGCGGGCACGCCACCAACGTCTGGACCATCTATCAGCTCTTCAAGAAACGCGACCTGGTGCTCTACGACAGCCTCTCCCACAACTCCATCATCCAGGGAGCCCAGATCTCCGGAGCCGTGCGCCTGCCGTTCGCCCACAACGACATGGACGCCCTGGAAGCCCTCCTGACCGCCGAGCGCCACCGCTACCGGCGGGCCCTGATCGTCACCGAGGGCCTTTTCAGCATGGACGGAGACATCCCCGACCTGCCCCGTCTGGCGGAACTCAAAAAGAAGTTCGGCTGCTTCCTGATGGTGGACGAGGCTCACGCCCTGGGCGTTCTCGGTCCCACCGGACGGGGCCTTGCCGAACACTACGGCATGGACCCCGGCGTGGTGGACATCTGGATGGGCACCCTGAGCAAGACCTTGTGCGGCTGCGGCGGCTATGTGGCCGGCCGGGCCGAACTCGTGGAATGCCTGAAATATCTGGCCCCGGGGTTCCTCTACAGCGTGGGCATGTCCCCGCCCCTGGCCGCCGCCAGCCGCGAGGCCGTGGCCGTGATGCTGCGCGAACCCGAGCGGGTGCGCAGGCTCCAGGAAACCAGCCGCTACTTCCTGGAATACGCCCGGCAAAAAGGCCTGGACACCGGCCGGGCCCAGGGGCACGCGGTGATCCCCATCATGGTCGGCGGCTCCGTGGAAACGGCCATGCTGGCCTCCCGGCTCTTCCACCAGGGGGTCTACGTCATCCCCATCATCTTTCCGGTGGTGGAGGAGAAGGCCGCCCGGCTGCGTTTTTTCCTCTCCAGCGCCCACACCCGGGAGCAGGTGCGTCAGGCCCTCGACCTGGTGGCCAGGGAACTGCCCCTGGTACGCCAGGCGGCAGCGGCCATGACCGAGGACATGGACAATGACGCCGGACTGGACGGCCAGGACTAGCCGCATCGTGGATGCACCCCGGCCGAACGACCCGCACAGCCGCTCCTTTCTGTTCCTGCAAGGCCCGCAAAGCCGCTTTTTCCGCCGCCTGGGGCTGGCCGTCCGGGACACGGGGGCGCGCGTCCTCAAAGTAAACATCTGCGGCGGGGACGTGGTCCACTGGCTACGGCCCTGCACCTGCCTGTACCGGGGCTCCCGGGCCGACTGGCCCCGATGGGTGGCCGAGATCATGGACCGCCGGGCCGTGACGGATATCCTGCTCATGGGCGACAAGCGGCCCATGAACCGCGACGCCATCTGCATCGCCCGATCCCGGGGCATTGCCGTGCATGTGTTGGAGGAAGGCTATCTGCGCCCCAACCACATCACCCTGGAACGCGACGGGGTCAACACCCGCTCCCGGCTCCCCGCCACCCCCGAGGCGGTGCGACGCGCGGCCGAAAAACTCCCGGACCCGCCCGCCTACCCCCTCGTCCCGGACAGCATGCCCATCCGGGTCAAGGACACCATCCGGCACCATGTGGGGAACTGCGTCCTCTGGGGACTCTTCCCGCACTACCGCACCCACCGCCCGTACACCATCGGCTGGGAGCTCACGGGCTGGCTGCCGCGTTATTTCACCCGCCGGGCGCGGCAGGAGCGGGCCCTGGCCGCCCAACAGGCCCTCCTGGAGTCCGGACGCCCCTATTTTCTCTTCCCGCTCCAGCTCGACGCCGACATCCAGGTGCGCTCGTATTCCCATTTCGGGGTGCGCGATTCCATCATGCAGGTCTTGTCCTCCTTTGCCGCCCATGCCCCCGGCGACATGACGCTTGTGGTGAAAAACCACCCCCTGGACAACGGACTGATCAACCTGGACCGTTTCGTGGACAGCTTTTCCCGGGCCACGGGCATCCGGGACCGGGTGATCTTTCTCGACGGCGGGCAGGGCCGCCTGCTCATGGAACGCGGACCATGCCGGGGAGTCGTCCTGGTCAACAGCACCATCGGCCTGGAGGCCCTGGCCCTGGACCGGCCGGTGTTCTCCCTGGGACGCGCCCCATACGCCATGCCCGGTCTGGCCGCCACCCAGGCCGACACCCCCCTGGACGAGTTCTGGGTGGCCCCCCGGCCTCCAGATCCCAAACTGCTTCGGGATTTCGTCAAGATACTGTTGCACCAGGCCCTGGTTCTGGGCAATTTCTACACCGACCAGGGCATCGAACTGGCCGTGGCGGGCTCCTTGCGCCGCCTGGGACTTGTTGCGTAAGATCGGCCGACCGACGGACCTTGCCCGCCGGACGTCCCATGGCCGGGATGCACCAGGCCTTGATCCCACACATGGTTCGTTTCGGGCCGACACACCGGGAGGTTCCCGCATGCCCCTGTCCCTGCGCCAGGCAGACCCCGAAGACGCCACCGAGGTGGCCCGCATCATCCGGGAGGTCTCGGCAGGCGTGGCCGATTTCCTGCTGCACCGGGTCTCCCTGGCGGTTTCCGTGAACCGCCTGCTGGCCTCCCTGGTCATGGAGCCGGGCAACCCCTTCAGCTACGAAAACGCCCTGCTGCTCGAACAGGGCGGGCGTATCGCGGGACTGCTCCTGGCCTATCCCTGGGGCCTGCACGGCTATCCGGACATCCTGCGGAAACTGGTGGCCCACAAGCGCCTGGACATGCTCGACGGCATGTTGCGCGTCGCCGACCCGCACAGCCTGTACATCAACACCCTGTGGGTGAACGAACCGCTTCGGGGCACGGGCACGGCCGGGGATCTCCTGGAATGCGCCGCGCTTATGGCCCGGGAGGATGGACTGTCCCGCATCAGCCTGCACGTGTGGAACGACAACGTCCGGGCCATGCGCTTTTATCTGCGTAGCGGCTTCACGGCCACCCGGCACTACGACGTGCCCCGGTACCGCCAGTTGCAACACGACGGAGGCTTTTCGCACATGACCCTGGCCCTGCCCCCCGAAACCGCGCCGCCCCAGGACGCCCGGTCATGACCGCCCCTGCCCCGCGCCTGCGCCACATCCTGCTCACCGGGGCCACGGGCGGCATCGGCCAGGCCCTGGCCCTGGAATTCGCCGCGCCGGGTGTACGCTTGAGCCTCACCGGGCGCAACCGGGGAGCCCTCTCGGCCCTGGCCGAGAAATGCCGGGCCGCCGGGGCCGAGGTCGCCGCCGCGCCCCTGGACGTGCTCCAGGTCGAGGCCCTGCTCGACTGGATTCGGGCCATGGACGACGCCTGCCCCGTGGATGCGGTCATCGCCAACGCCGGGGTGTCGAGTTCCATCGGCCCCGAGGGCGAGGCCGAACCCCTGGAGGATGTGCGCCGCCTGTTTGCGGTCAACGCCGAGGCCGCGGCCGTGACCCTGTCCGCCCTGGCCGAACGCATGCGCCTGCGCGGCCGCGGACGCCTGGCCGTGGTGGCCTCCCTGGGCGGCTGGTGCGGCATGCCCTCCTCACCGGCCTACAGCGCCAGCAAGGCCGCCGCCCGGATCTACGGCGATTCCCTGCGGGCCTGGCTGGCCCCCTATGGGGTCCGCGTCAGCGTGATCTCGCCGGGCTTCGTGGATTCGCCCATGAGCCGGCGCTACCAGGGGGGCAAGCCCCTGGCCTGGGACGCGGCCAAGGCCGCCCGGCGCATCCGGCGGGGAGTGGAGCGGGGAAGCCCGGTCATCGCCTTCCCGGCCACGCTGGCCCTGGGCATCAGCCTTTTGAACCTGCTCCCGGCCCGCCTGGGTGACGCCATCCTGCGCACATTTTTCGCCTTCACCGTGATCCCCGACGCCGAATCCCCGCGCGCCAGGAAGCCGTCGTGACCCTGGCCCTCCTTGGAGTTCTTGCCGCCGTGGCCGCAAGCCTTGCGGTGCATCGCTTCGACGCCGCCGCCCACCGGTGGCGGCCCCTGGACGCGGTCATCGACGGCCCGGTGATCCTGGTCTCGGGCATGGGCTATCTGGGCCTTCTGGCCGTCTCGGGACGGCCCGTGTTCAGCCTGATCCTGAGCGTGGGCGGCACGGTGCTCCTGTGCATCGTCAACCGCCTCAAGCACCGGCTTTTTCGCGAACCCATCGTCTTTCTCGACGCCGTCCTGACCTTTCAGGTCATCCGCCATCCCGGATTCTACGTGCCCTACCTGTTCCCGGCCCCGGTGCTTGCGGCCGGGGCCGTGGCCGCTGCGTTCATGGCCGTCCTGTGGGGCCTCGAGCCGCCCGCGGCCCCGGCCGTGCGGTCGGCGGCGGGGCTGGCCATCACGGCGGGGCTGGCCATCGCGGCCCTTGTGGCCACGCTTTTTTTCCCGGCCCGGCGGGACGCGGCCCTGAGGCTGCTCAGGCGGTACCCGCCGAGCCTGGAGGCCAATGCGGATTTTTCCCGCTACGGCCTGTTGGCCTCCTTTTTCCTGCACGGCCTGTGGCATGTCCACAAGCGCGGCCGGGACGGCAACCCGGGCATCCCGCGTTTCCAGGCGCGGCCCGCAGCCGCCCCGGCGGCCGCCGCCGATCTGCCGCACCTGGTCCTGATCCAGGCCGAATCCTTCTTCGACGTGCGCCGCCACATGCCGGACGCCCCGGCCGGACTCTTGCCGCACTACGACCGCTTGCGGGCCGAAGGCACGGGCGGCCTGTTCCAGGTCCGGACCCACGGGGCCTACACCATGCGCACGGAATTTTCCGTGCTCACGGGGCTTCCCCTTGAGGCCCTGGGCACCGACGCCTTCAACCCCTATTTCACGGCCAGCCGCCACCGGGTGGACTCCCTGGCCTGGAGGCTTGGCGCCCTGGGCTACCGCACGGCCTGCATCCACCCCTTCTTTCTCTCGTTTTTCCGCCGGGACCGGGTGCTGCCCCACCTCGGTTTCGAGACCCTGTACGGCCAGGAATCCTTCCCCGAGACCTCCCGCTGCGGCCCCTTCGTCAGCGACGCGGCCCTGTGCCGGTTCGTCCTGGACCGGCTGGCCGCCAGCCGGGAGCCGACCTTTTTGTTCGTCATCACCATGGAGACCCACGGGCCGTGGAAATCCGGACGGCTGGCCCACGAGCCCGGGGCGGCGGGCGTGCCGGATCGGCCCATGGACATCTACCTGCACCACCTGCGCCACACCGACGCCATGCTCGGAACCATGGCCGACGGTCTGTGCGGCCTGGACCGCCCGGCGGCCCTGTGCGCCTACGGCGACCATGTGGGCTGCCTGCCCGCCGTGCAAAAGCCCACGGACCCGGGCTACGCCGCCACGGACTGGGTGTTGTGGCCGACTCCCATGGCTGCGGCCGGATCGTCGCGGCCCCTGCGGCCCGAGGAGATCGGCGGGGTGATGTGGGATGTGGCCCTTTGCAGGGGAAGACGGTAACCCCGTCCCGCCTCAGGCCTCGGTTTCCAGGTGGATGCGATGGGACAGGAGGGCCGTGACCCCGGTGCCCCGGAAGGTTCCGGCCAGGGGCATGCACAGTTCGGGATGGTGGGCCGCGCACAGGGCCAGATGCGCCTCGGCCACGGCCAAGCCCAGGGTGGGGTCGTAGCCGCGCCACCCGGCCCCGGGCAGATAGACCTCGGGCCAGGCATGCAGATCGCGCTGGTCCTGGTCCGCATCCCCGGCCTGGTAGCCGGAGACGTACCGGGCGGGCAGCCCCGCCTGCCGGCAGACCTCCAGAAAGACCAGGGTCACGTCCCGGCAGGCCCCGCGCGAAAGCGCAAGGGTCCGGGCCGGTTCCCATACCCCGGCTTCCTGGCGCGCCTCCACCCGCACGTTGCGGTACAGCCAGTCCGTCAGGCGGCTGAGAAACTCCACCGGAACGTGGCCGCAATCCGCCGCAAGCTCCCTGCCCACCTCCCCGCAGGCCGGACAGCCCCGGGCCGCCAGATACGGCCACAGGGCCGCCCGTTCGCATTCGGAGAACCGAAGCGGCAGATGCGCGGCCGCAGGGTCCAGCAGGTAGTCGAAGGGATTGGCGCGAAGCGTTCGGGCCTTAAACCGGGTATGCACCGTCAGTGCTCCGTGCAGGCCGTCGAACCACAGCCGGGTGGCGGGGTTGCCCCCGGCGTCAAGGATGTCGCAGCGCCCGGCGGGGGCCGGAAAAACCTCCAGGGCGAAGGCCTCGAGGCGTTGGGAGGCGATGCCCAGGGGCGCTAGCCGCACCAGGTGCGGTTCGAGAAAGACCGGGCGGCTGTAGCGGTAGCTGGTTTCGTGCTCACCCCTGAACAGCACCGGACTCGTCCTCGGGCTTGCAGGAGACCAGCTTGCGGCTGGTGGGCGACAGCTCGGCCGCAATGGCCTCGATCCATTCCGAGGGCAGGGCGCGCACGCTCTCGCGCAGCCGTTCCTGCCACCAGGTGGAGATGTGGGCCAGGTCGGCCTGTTCGAAGCGGTGTTCCACCAGGACGAAGGAGCCCCGGGAATACACCACCACGTCCAGGGGAAAATCCACCCCGGCGGCGCTGATGCGGGTGGAATCGAAGGCCAGGCAGCCCACCTTGAGGGCGAAGTGGATGGAATCGGCGTGCTTGAGGGTACGGTCCAGCACGGGCTTGCCGTAGCCGGTCTCGCCGATGATGTGGTACGGCGTCCCGGGATTGATCTCCACCCAGTTGCCCTGGGGATAGACGAGATAGAGCTTGTGGGTGGCGTCGCCCGAGAACTGGCCGCCCATGAGCACATGGATGTTGAACTGCAGGCCCGATTCGTCCAGGAAGTCCTTGTCCTCCCGGGCCACGCGGCGGATGATGTCGGCGAAGATGTTCACCGCCTTGTAGAGCTTGTCCGGCGGCGGACAGGTCTCCAGGGACTCCTCGAAATAGGTGACCACCTTGTCGCGTACCGAACGCAGGCCCGAGGTCATGAAAAAAAGCACCCCGCCGTCCACTTCGTAGGTGCTGAGCTTCTGGCCCGTGGTCATCTCGTTGCCCGCCACGATGCGGGTGTCGGAGATGCCCACCAGGCCCTCCTCCACGGTAATGCCGAGGCAAAAGGTCATTGTTCCACCTGCATGGCCGGCTCAAAGCCGGGATGTCCGAAGAATTCACGCCCCAACTGAACGTCTATGGTGTTCATGCGGGTCTGCAACCGGTCGGTGAAGCGGTGCAGACCTTGCTCGAAAACGTCCTCGATGGTCAAGTAGGACAGATCCGAACACAATTGCCCCAAAAGCCGTTCGCTGCCGCGCGAAAAATAGCCCATGCGGGTGCCGGTGACGGCGTGCAGGGAGCGCTGGGCGCTGCCCAGGCCGTAGAGGATGGATCGCGGAAAATCGTGATCGAAGAGCAAGAAATCCGCGACCTTGGCCGGAGAGATGCGGCCCCGGCAGCGCCGGAAGGCATTGAGCGCGCTGGTGGCCCGCAAAAGGGCCGACCAGTGGATGGAATCGAATCCCTGGCCTGTGCCGCTGAGGCCCGGCAAAAGCAGATGGCAGTTGACGTCGAGGATGCGCGAGGTCTTGTCGCAACGCTCCAATTGCCGGCCCAGGCGCGAGAAATGCCAGGCCTCGTCGTGGATCATGGCGTCCCGGGAAATGCCCTCCAGGATGAAATCGCGGAGCTTGATCTCCTGGCAGAACTCCGACGGGTTGTCCACCACCTGCAAGGGCCGGTTGGCCGCCTCATGCACCAGATGGTGGAAGACGTTGACCTGCTCCCACATCTCGTAGGGGATGACCTCGCGGATGGCCCGGGCATTCTCGCGGGCGGCCCACAGGCAGGACGCGATGGAGTTGGGATAGTCGCGGTCGAAGCATAAAAAGGTGGTCACCGTGGCCGCGTCGTATTCGCCGTAGCGTTCCTCGAAAAGGGCCTGATCGCCGCTGGCGATGACCAGGGGCCGCCATTCCCCGGCCCCGGCCCCGGGCAGGTCCAGGGTCAGGTGCCAGTTGACCTCCACGAACCGGGCCAGGTTCCCGGCCCGCTCCAGATAGCGGCTCATCCAATAGACGGCGTTGGCCACGCGCGAAAGCATACGTTCACCCTTCCCCGATTCTTGTTGCGTCCGCGCCGCCCTGGCCGGCCGATGGCGCGGGAAACACGATCCTGTGCGGTTCGTCCAAAGCGGCATGCTCCATCATTCAAAACGTCGGCATCAGTGCTTGAGCACCCAGGTGTCCTTGCTGCCCCCGCCCTGGGAGGAATTGACCACCAGCGACCCTTTTTTCAGGGCCACCCGGGTCAGCCCCCCGGGGATGACCTGCACGTCGCCGCCGTGCAGGATGTAGGGCCGAAGGTCCACATGGCGGCCTTCGAAATGGTCCCCCACGATGACCGGGGCCCGCGAGAGCATGAGCGCCGGCTGGGCGATGTAGTTCCGGGGCCGGTCCTTGATGCGCCGGGTGAATTCCTCGCGCTCGGCCCTGGTCGAGCCGGGTCCGACGAGCATGCCGTAGCCCCCGGATTCGTTGGCGGCCTTGACCACCATGGTCTCCAGGTTGTCCAGGACGAAGGCCCGGTCGGCGTCGCGCCAGCACAGGTAGGTGGGCACGTTGGGCAAAAAGGACGTCTCGCCCAGGTAATAGCGGATGATCTCCGGGACGAAGGCATAGACCACCTTGTCGTCGGCCACGCCGGTCCCCGGGGCGTTGGCCAGGCAGACGTTGCCGGCCCGGTAGGCGGACATGATCCCGGGCACGCCGAGCAGGGAGTCGGGCCGGAACACCAGGGGATCCAGAAAGTCGTCGTTGAGCCTGCGGTAGATGACGTCAACCTTTTTTAAGCCCTTGGTGGTGCGCATGTAGACGAAGTCGTTTTCCACGACCAAGTCCTGGTTCTGCACCAGCTCGATGCCGGTCTGAAGCGCCAAAAACGAATGCTCGAAATAGGCGGAATTGTAGATGCCGGGGGTGAGCAGGGCCACGCAGGGCTGGGCCACGGGGTGGGGCACCATGCGGAGAAGCATGTCCAGAAGCCGGGCCGGATAGTCATCCACGGGCCGCACCCGCGAGGCGGCGAAGACCTCGGGCAGGGTGCGCTTCATGAGCCGCCGGTTGGCCAGCACGTAAGACACCCCCGAGGGACAGCGCAGATTGTCCTCCAGGACGTGGAAGACGCCCTTTTCGTCGCGCACCAGGTCCGTTCCCGTGACGTGGCACCAGATGCCCCGGGGCGGGTTGATGCCCCTGCAGGCGGGCAGGAACCCCTCGGCGGTCTCGATGATTTCCCGGGGAACGACGCCGTCGCGGATGATCTTCTGGTCGTGGTAGATGTCGTCCAGAAACAGGTTCAGGGCGAAGATACGCTGCTTGAGGCCGATCTCGATCTTGTCCCAACCGGTGGCGGAGACCACGCGGGGTACCACGTCGAAGGGAAAGATCTTTTCCGTGCCCTGTTCGTGGCCGTAGACCGTGAAGGTGATGCCCAGGTCGTACAAGGCCTTTTCAGCCTTGTGCTGACGGCGCAGAAGCTCGCCCTCGGGCAGGGATTCGATTTTTTCCACCAAAAGCCGCGTGCCGTCCCGGGCCACTCCGGGGGCGAGGAACATTTCGTCATGAAACGGACCCAGGTCGTATCCGGTGAACTTCATGGAAGCCCCGCTTTGAACAATATTGTTATTTTTGAGCAGTATTCTCCCATTCAGCGCCTCTGTCAACATGCGCAACACCTCATTATATTGCAAATTTCTCATTAATGTAAAAAAATGCTTTTCTTTCCAGGCCAAGGCCCGCCCCGGCCTCCCCCTCCGGCAGGAACCCTTGCCAAGGGCGGCCGGCCGTGCGTATCTGACGTTTCATGCCAGACCGAACCCGTCGCAGACGTCTCGCCGCATCCCCCATGCCGCTTAACGGACATGACTGGGGCCGGGCATCCCCCCGCCCCGCGCCGCCCGTTCCCGCGTCGCCGGTCCCCGGCATGCCCCTGAGGCCCGCTTCCGCCCGCGGGGAGCAGGGGCCATGACCCCCCGGCCCGCCCTGCTGCCCGAAGCCGACGTGCTGGTGCTCGGCGCGGGGCTGGCCGGACTGGCCGCCGCCCGGGCCGCCCTGGAGGCCTCGCCCGGAAGCGTCGTGGCCGTTGCCGCCCCGGGCGACGGGCCCTCGGGGTCGTCGTTCGCCAACATCCACGATCGCTTGGGCCTGCATGCCCCGGCCACCGCCGCCGAGCGCCAGGATTTTTGCCGCGAGGCCCTGACCCTGGGCCGCCCCGGGGTGGTGCGGGAAGACCTCGTCAAAATTCTGTCACAGGAGGCCCTGGATCACCGCCACGGCCTGGAGGCCCTGGGCGTAAGCTTCGTGCGCGACGACGGCGGCGCCGTGCGCCTCTTTCCGGCCTGCTTCAGCCCCCGGTCCCGGCGGGCCGCCGTCTTTTACGACCTGGCCCATGCCTCCCGCTGCCTGGCCGGGCGGGTGACGGCCCTGGGCGGACGGCTGGCCCCGGGTCTGACCGCCGTGTCGCTTCTCCAGGAATCTCCCGGAGCCCGGGTGCTGGGGGCGCTTTGCGAAGACGCCGCCGGGGGGTTGCATGTCTGGCCGGCCCGGGCCGTGGTGGCGGCCATGGGCGGCCCGGCGTCACTTTTTCTCCACAACCAGGCGGGCCGGGGCGGCACCGGGACCGGACACGGCATCCTGGCCGGCGCCGGGGCGGTCATGGCCAACACGGCCTATCTGCAATGGATGTGGGCCCGGCTGCCGGACCGGGCCTTCTGGCCGGTGTGGAGCCTTTTGGGCGACGCTGCCAGCCTCCTGGACCGCCGGGGGCATCCCGTTCCCCTCCCCGATACGGTGCGGGCCGCCGCCGCATCCCGGGCCGAGCACTGTCCCCTGGGCCACGGCCTGGCCGACGCCGCCCTGGACCGGTTTGTCCTTGGGCAGACAGGCGAGATGGGCGTGGCCGTCATCCGGGCGTCGTCCCCGGGCCAAAGCGGCGAATCCTTCCGGGTGGCGCTCATGGCCCACGCCGGGAACGGCGGGGCCGTCATCGACGGGCATGGCCGGACCACGGTCCCCGGGCTTTTCGCCGCTGGGGAGTGCGCCACGGGCATGCACGGGGCCAACCGGCTGGGAGGGGCCATGGTGGCGGCCTGCCTGGTCTTCGGCGCCCGGGCCGGGAAGGCGGCGGCAACGGACACGGCTGCGGCCCGGGACACGCTGCCCGGCGTTGTGGCACGCTGTGTGCATGAACACCATCGCAACCTGCGCCAGCGTGCGGCGACCCGGCGTTTTCTGGCCCACGCCCTGCAACGGTACGGACTGCCCCGAGATGACGGCCGGGACCAAAAGCTTGTGAAATCCCTGGCTGACCGCAGACGGACCATCTCGGACACCCAATCCGTACGCATGATCGATTCGGCGCTGACATTCGCCCTGGGCGGCTGCTGATTTTTCCCATGCGGAAACAGCGTGCCCGAACAGGGTAAAGATTGCCTGACTTCTGCCGATAATGTTAGGGAACCGAACGATCGACATAAGGACGAAGACACCATGGGCACCACTTCGACAGCCGCTCAGCCCTTGAAACAACAGGATATTGACGCCGAGGCTTGTGCTGCCGGGCAGGGGCTGGTAAGTGGGGCGAAAACACGGCAATTTGGTCGCCCCATGAACGATCTCACGGTTCTGCCCCTGCGAAAGCAGTACTATGCCCCCAGCAAGGACACCTGGGTGCTGGCCATCCTGGACGCCCTTTCCCTGGACAGCAATCTCTCCCAACGCGATCTGGGCCGCCGCCTGGGCATCAGCGGCGCGGTGATCAACCAACGCCTGCGCGAGCTGCAAAACCGCAGCCTGCTGCGTTTCGAGGTCCGCAACGGCAAAAGCTACCGCTACGTGCTCACCCCCGAGGGGGAGCGCCTGCGCGAAGAGATGGTTTCCCACTGCACCAGCGAGGCCATCCATATCTACACGGCACTCAAACGCCACTGTAGGGAGCGCCTGGAATGGCTTCGGGCCAGGGATATCATGAAAATCGCCATGTTCGGGGCCTCCGAGACCTGCGAGGTGGTCATCTCGGCCCTAACCGACATGCCGTTTAAGGTCATGGCCCTGGTGGACAACGACACGGCGAAGCACGGCACGGTGTTTCACGGGTATGTCGTGTCGTCGCCCAAGATTTTGGAGCTGGTGGACTGTCAGGCCGTGTTGATCACGTCCTTTGGCCGGCAAACCGAGATTCGTGAACAGCTAGCGCCCTTGTGTCGCACAAGGGGGGTGGAGATCGTGAGCCTATGAACACCGTAAAAGGCATCCGCATCGCTTCCGGACGGCGCATCGGCCCGGGGGAACCGTGCTTCATCGTGGCCGAGATCGGCAACAACCACCAAGGGGATTTGAGCATCGCCCGGGACATGGTCTACGCCGCCGCGGCCGCCGGGGCGGACGCGGTGAAGTTCCAGAAGCGCGACATGGACTGCCTGTTCACCCGGGCCGGGAAGGAAGCCCCCTACGGCGGCAAGCACAGCTTCGGCGCCACCTACGGCGAGCACCGGCTGGCCCTGGAACTGGGCATGGAGGCCATGGCCGAACTCAAGGCCCTGTCCGAAAAGCTCGGCCTGGTCTTTTTCGCCTCGGCCTGGGATCTGGTCAGCGCCCGGGAGATGCTGGACCTGGGCATGGAGGTGTTCAAGGTCTGCTCGGCGGATTTGGTCAACATCCCGCTGCTGCGGCTGGTGGGCGAGACCGGCGTGCCGGTGATCATGTCCACGGGCATGAGCGACTGGCAGGACGTGGACGTGGCCGTGGCCGAGATGCGCCGCTACCATGACAACGTGGTGCTCCTGCACTGCAACAGCTCCTATCCCTGCCCCGACGAACTGGTGGGGCTTCCGGTCATGGCCGCCATGGCCAAACGCTACGGCCTGCCCGTGGGCTATTCCGGGCACGAGACCGGCCTTGGCCCGAGCATCGCCGCCGCAGCCATGGGGGCCTGCGTGGTGGAGCGTCATTTTACCCTGGACCGCTCCCAGCGCGGCACCGACCATCAGGCCTCCCTGGAGCCGGGACATTTCGCGGGCCTGTGCGCCATGATCCGAGAGACCGAGGCCGCCATGCGCCTGCGCAAGAAGCAGGTCTGCCCCACCGAGCGGTCCTCGGCCGCCAAGCTGCGTAAAAGCATCGTCTTCGCCCGCGATCTTCCGGCCGGACACATCCTTTCCCAGGCCGACATCACGGTCAAATGCCCCGGCACGGGCATCTCCCCGGTGCAGTGGGACGAGGTGCTGGGAAGCCGTCTGACGCGCAGCGTCCAGTGCGAGGAGCTTGTGGACTGGGACGCCTTGGCCGTGGACCGGCAGTCCGCGTCCATGTCCGTGAGATAACCCGGCGCCGGGAGGGAGCTGCCGGCGGGGCCGGACGCGCGTTCCGCCGTGGCGCGCCGCCAGGAGGGGATGCATGCGCATCGTGATGATCGCCGAGAACGATCCGGCCGGGGTGGGGTCGCTTTTGCGAAACGCCCTGCACCGGCACACGGACCATGTCTGCCGGTTGGTCACCACCCAGACGCGCTACACCCACAACTGGGAAAAAGACCTGCACGTGCCCCTGCTCGACGCGGCGGGCCTCGATGAACTGGCCTCGGTCCTCGAGTCGGCCGACGTCTTCCATTTCCACATGCTGGCCGACGAGCACATGCCCCTGGGGCCCTTGACCGCCGCGCCGTTTCTGCCCGGCAAGGCCATCGTCCACCACCACCACGGGCACCACGTCTTCCGGGCCAATCCGGAAATCTTTCAGAAAAAATACCGCGACCTGGGGCGCAAAAACCTTTTGGTCTGCACCCCGGACCTGTTGCCCAAGCTGCCCGGGGCCCGTTTGCAGCCCAATCTCGTGCCCCAGAACGAGCCCCTGTACCTGCCGCGGCCGCGCACGCCCGACGGCCGGGTGCGCCTGGGCCACTCCCCCACCCGCAAGGACTTGAAAAACACCGACGAACTACTGGCGGTCCACGCCCGGCTGGCAGCCACCCTGCCCCTGGACCTGGATCTCATCGACGACGTCCCCCACGTGGACTGCCTGGCCCGCAAGCAGGCCTGCGACATCGTCTTCGACCACATGCAGGGCTACTACGGCATGTCTTCCCTGGAGGCCCTGTCCCAGGGCATGCCCACCATCGCCGGTCTGGACGACTGGAACACGGCGACCATCCGGGAGTTTTTCGGCGTGGACGATCTGCCCTGGGTGGTGGCCCGCACGGCGGGGGAGCTGGAAGCCCGCCTGCGCGAACTGGTGGCCTCCCCGGACGAACGGCACCGCATCGGCCGCGCCTCGCGGACCTTCATGGAGACGGTCTGGAGCGAGGAGCGCCTGACGGCCGCCCTGTGCGATTTCTACGCCGCCTTGCGCTGATCGCGCACCCCTACCCCCCGATCCCCTATGGCCGGCCGTCCGCGCCATCCGCACCTTCCGCACCGTCTGCGCCGTCTGCGGGAACGTCCACCTCCCGGATGCGCCGCCCATGGTCCTGGCGCGCCTCAAAGCAGGCATTGCAAGCCGCCCATGCACCACAGGCAGTGGCCGCAGGGCACTGTGCCGCCCAGGCAGTCGGCCTCGAAGGGGGAGACGTCGCCGATGATGTCGTCGCAGGGCACCAGGGCGCAGTTGGCGCAATACGGGTAGGCGTATTCCATGACCTCGCGGCGGAAATCCACGTAGGCTGGGGACGCCCACACGGCATCAAGAGGCTCGGCACCCAGATTCCCGAACGTCACGGGCCGGATATGCTTTTGCACCCCGTCCATGTGGCAGGCGTAGGCGTGCCAGAGGAACTGGCAGGGACTCACGTCGCCCCGGGCGGTCACGAAGGCCGCCCCGTCCTCGATGAAATGGCAGCGCCGGACGTCCTCGGCCTGTAGCGGCGGCAGGCGCAGTTCCAGGCCGCCGCCCCGGGCGGCCGCCCGGGCTTCGGCGTACAGTTCCTCCAGCCACTCCCGGTCACGCCGGTCCCAGTCGAGCAGGTTGCGCAGATGCAGCCAGACGCCCCGGGCGTGGGCGTCCTGGTGCATGCGCCGGGCAAGCTCCGTGAGCCGCTTTTGGGCGTCTGTCCGGTGGTAGGTGGTCAGAAACGACAAGCTGTCGTGGATATCAAGCCCTTCCCGCATGGCCCTGGCCTTCCACTCGTGAAAGACCGCCGTGGCCTTGACGGTGTTCGGGTTGAACAGGGATTGGCCCTTAATGGCCGCGTCGTAGGCCAGCATGTGGGAGACGATGACGAAGGCCGCGCCCTGCTCCCCGGCCCAGCGGACCACGGCGGGCAACTGATGCGCGGTATCGGCCATGAGCACAAACTCCACCCCGAGCCGCAGGGGCCGGGACGGCCGGGCAAAGGCCCGGTGCAGCATGTCGCAGGCCCGGGCCAGGCGCGCCGTCTCCCCCTGGCCGTGCAGCACCCCGCCCGTGGCCGCGCCGTCCAGGGCGTCCACGGACAGGCAGAGGGTGTCCACCCCGGCCCCGGCCAGACGGCCCGCCATGTCCGGAGTCAGAAGCAGGCCGTTGGTCTGAAAGCCCAGCAGGGACGTCTCCGGCATCCTGGCCCGGGCAAAGGCTGCCATGTCCGGCAGACCGGGATGCATGAGCGGTTCGCCGATGCCGCTTAAGACCAGGGCCTCGCATGACGGCAGGGCCGGGGCGATGTTCCTGAAGGCGTCCAGGGACAGATCCGCCTCGGGAATGTCGCAGCCTGGGGCGCTTTTGACGCACATGGCGCAGCGCAGGTTGCAACGGGTGGTGACCTCCACCTGGATTTTGGCCGGGAGCGGGCGCAAGAAAGCCTTGCCGGCGGCGGGTTCCACCCTCCGTCCGGACATCAGGCCCCCGGCGCGGATTTGCAGCTCACGTGGCACACCCCGCCCGGGGTCTGCACGGCATGGGGAAAAAACCGCCGCTTGAAGTACAGGGCCACATTGACCAGGGCGATGAGCACCGGAACCTCCACCAGGGGGCCGATGACCGCGGCGAAGGCCTCGCCGGAGTTGATGCCGAAGACCGCGATGGCCACGGCGATGGCCAGTTCGAAGTTGTTGGAGGCGGCGGTGAAGCTTAGGGTCGTGGCCTGCTCGTAGGTGGCCCCGGCCTTGTAGGACAAGGCGAAGGACACCAGGAACATGACCAGGAAATAGATGGTCAGCGGAATGGCGATGCGGATGACGTCAAAGGGCAGTTGCACCACCTTCTCGCCCTTGAGGGAAAACATGACCAGGATGGTGAACAGCAAAAAAACCAGGGTCAGGGGGCTGATCTTTGGGATGAACACCCGTTCGTACCAGTCCTTTCCCTTGGTCTTAAGCCCCACGAAGCGGGTGATCATGCCCGCCAGGAAGGGAATGCCCAGGTAGATGAACACGCTTTCCGCGATCTGGCCCATGGAGATGTCCACGACCACGCCCGAAAGCCCGAACCATCCGGGCAGGACGGTGATGAACAGGTAGGCGTAGGCCGAGAAGAAAAGCACCTGGAAGATGGAATTGAACGCCACCAGCCCGGCGCAGTATTCGCAGTCGCCCCGGGCCAGGTCGTTCCAGACGATGACCATGGCGATGCACCGGGCCAGGCCGATGAGGATGAGCCCCACCATGTAGTCGTGGTGGCCGGACAAGAAGGCGATGGCCAGCCCGAACATGAGGACCGGCCCGATGATCCAGTTCTGGACGAGGGACAGGGCCAACACCTTGCCGTTGCGGAAGACCTGCCCCAGTTCCTCGTATTTCACCTTGGCCAGGGGCGGATACATCATGAGAATGAGCCCGATGGCGATGGGGATGTTGGTCGTGCCCACCTGGAAGGCGTCGATGACGTCTTTGATGCCGGGAAAGGCGTAGCCGCCGCCCACGCCCAGGCCCATGGCCAAAAAGATCCACACCGTCAGATACCTGTCCAGGAAGGACAGCCTTTTCACCACGGAATCGGGCATGATCCGTCTCCTTGCCGCATGACGGGGCTCATGCGCATGCGGCGGGGGTTTTGGTCTTGAGGTGATCGAGCAGCCGGGCGTGGTCCTCACCGGCTGTGGGCAGGCCGGGCAGGGCCTCCCGCAAGGCCGCCAGCACCCGGGCCTGGACGGGATCGGACGGCTGGGCAAGGCGGTAATACACCCACTTTCCCTTCCGCGTTGCGGACGCCCAGCCGGTCTTGTCCAGGTAGCCGAGATGCCGCGACACCAGGGACTGGGGCAGGCCAAGGGCCACCGTCACGTCGCAGACGCACAGCTCGCCGTGGTCCAAAAGCCGCATGATGCGCAACCGGGTCGGGTCGGACAGGGCCTTGAGACGTTTTGCGGTGTCAATCATAACTTGATCATATTCGCATATGCGGGTATGTCAAGTTGAATGGATTTCCAGTGGACCGTGGCCCGGACGATTTTTTTTGCTTTTTTTTGATATCCGGCGTTAGTATGGGGGGAACCCTCTCTCCACCGGGTGTCCGGTTCAGGTGCCCGAGAGGCCTGTGCCCCTCTCAGGGACACGGCAGGGCGCGACAAAATACCAGACCAATATACTATACTTTATATGACCGAGAGCCTTCAACCACGGGAGGGAACATGAGCAACCAGACGTCGGCACAGGAGGATCCCCTGGTCCGGATGGGGCGGGATCTCAAACGGGCCATGGCGGACGAGCCGTCCCGGGTGCACTGGGCCATGGTCATCGACCTAGCCAAATGCGTCGGCTGTCACGCCTGTACCATCGCCTGCGTGGCGGAGAACACGCTGCCGCCGGGGGTGGTCTATCGCCCGGTCCTGGAGGAGGAACTGGGCGTCTATCCCAATGTCGGACGCCGGTTCGTGCCCAGGCCCTGCATGCAGTGCCAGAATCCTCCCTGCGTCAAAGTCTGCCCGGTCACGGCCACCTACAAGAACCAGCAGGGCGTGACGGTCATGGACTACAACCGGTGCATCGGCTGCCGCTACTGTCTGGTGGCCTGTCCGTATGCGGCCCGGACCTCGGACTTCGGCGATTACTACACCTCCGGCACCCCTGACGGCCCGGCGACCCTGGTGGGACGCAAGGCCTGCGCCGACGGCTACGAGAAACATCCGGCCGACGAATACGGCCGGAAATGGCCTGATCGGGGCAACGGCTCGCCCATCGGCAACGCCCGCAAGTGCCACTTCTGCCTGCACCGGCTGGCCGTGGGCATGCTGCCCGCCTGCGTGACCTCGTGCATCGGCCGGGCCACCTACTTCGGCAACAAAAACGATCCGGGCAGCCTCGTGGCGAAACTCATCGGCTCGCCCAGGGTTTTCGTCCTCAAGCCCGAACTGAGCACCCGGCCCGCCGTGTACTATCTCAAATAGGAGCGCCGCCATGCGATACAAATTCTATACGCCATTGGCCCTGCTGGCCGTCGCCGGGATCGTTCTGGGAGCCTTCGGGCTTTCCGAACGACTGATCCACGGCCTCAACCCCACAGCCCTGGGCTCCTATATCCCCTGGGGGCTGTGGGTCGCCTTCTACCTCTTCTTCCTCGGCCTGTCGGCCGGGGCCTTTCTGGTCAACATCATGGTCTACGTCTTCGGCATGCGCCAGTTCGAGGGCATGGGGCGTCTGTCGGCCTTTGTGGTGCTGGTGGCCCTTTTCTGCGAACTCCAGTTCATTCTCCTCGACCTGGGCCAGATGCACCGGGCTTTCTACCAGTTCCTCCTGACGCCGAGCTTCTCCTCGCTGATGACCTGGATGTTCGTGCTGTTCAACGTCATGCTCCTCTTGTACCTGCTCAAGACCTTCTTCCTGATCCGGGGCGACTTGGTTGCCGGGGCCAACGATCCGGCCCGGGGAGGGCTGCGGGGGCTCTACCGGCTGCTGTCCCTGGGCAAGAAATCCTACGATCCGCAGGACGCTGCCAGGGACGCCGCCAGGGTGCATCGCCTAGCCGTGGTCAGCCTACCCGTGGGGCTGCTCTTCTACGGGGCCAACGGCGCATTTTTCGCCATCCTGCTCAGCCGGCCTATCTGGAACAGCGCCTTGACGCCGCTTTTGTTCATCGTGGCCGCCCTGCTCTCGGGCGGCGCGCTGGTGGTCTTTCTGGCCCATCTGTTCCGCATCGGCGACACCCGACAGGCACCCGGCGTCTGCCTGACCGACGCCCTGTGCATCGACCTGGGACGCGTGGTCATGTATCTGCTGATCGTCTTTTTGGGCCTTGAGGCCATGCAGTTTTTCGTCGGCTACCAAAGCGGCCGCGAAATGGTGGTGGCCAGCCTGGATCACATCGTCAAGGGCCCGCAGGCCTGGGTCTTCTGGGTCGTCCACTTGGTTGCCGGCAGCCTCGTCCCCCTGGTCATGCTGCTGTTTTTCGGCAAAAACGCCCGGGCCGTGGCCTGGGCCTGCTTCCTCATCGTGGCCGCCTTCGCTGCGGTGCGCATCAATTTCATCCTGCCGGACCTCGCGGTCTACAAGCTGGAGGGGCTGTCCGAGGCCTTCCACAGTCCACGCCTGACCACGGACTACGTCCCCAACCTCAACGAATGGCTGGTCAGCATCTTCGTCATGTCCTCCGGGCTTCTGCTCTTCCTGCTCGGCGCCCGGTATCTGCCCATCATCACGGGCAAAGGAGACAGCGCTCATGGATAACGGCAACATCAAGACCGGCGGCAGCCATCCGGCGCGTGGCCGGATGATCTCGCGGCGCGAATTCATGAAACGCGCGGCCCTGGCCGGAGGCGCGGCGGCAGTGGGCGTCCCCGGACTGCTCGGCCACATCCAGGCAGGTGCGGCCCAGGCTGCGGACCCGGACGGCCAAGCCCGGCACCGGCCCGAAAACCAGATCTATTCGGTCTGCCAGCAGTGCAACACCAACTGCGGCATCAAGGTCAAGATCGTGGACGGCCGGGTGGCCAAGATCGACGGCAACCCCTACAACCCCTGGACCATGGAGCCGCATCTGGCCCCAAACATCCCCCTGTCCGAGGCCGCCCTCATGGAAGGGGCCATCTGTCCCAAGGGACAGGCCGGCATCCAGACCCTCTACGACCCCTACCGGGTGGTGAAAGTGCTCAAGCGAGCCGGAAAACGCGGGGAGAACAAATGGACCGCCATCCCCTTCGAGCAGGCCGTCGCCGAGGTGGTGGAGGGCGGGGATCTGTTCGGCGAGGGCCCGGTGGAGGGGCTTAAGGACATCTGCCCCCTGAGGGATGCGGACATCGCCAAGAACCTGGCGGCGGACGCCGAGGCCGTGGCCCAGAAAAAGATGACCCTGGAGGACTTCAAAGCCCGGCACGCCGACAACCTGAAGTATCTCATCGACCCGGACCATCCGGACATGGGGTTCAAAAACAACCAGTTCGTGTTCAACTGGGGCCGGCTCAAGGGCGGACGCAGCGATTTCGTGCAGCGCTTCTGCTCGGGCCTGGGGACGAACAACCGGCACGGCCATACCACCGTATGCCAGGGCTCCCTGTATTTCACCTGCAAGGCCATGAGCGACCAGTTCACGGCCGGCAAATGGACCGGAGGGAGCAAGTTCTACTGGCAGGGGGATATCGCCAACTCCGAATTCGTGATCTTCGTGGGGGCCAACCCCTTCGAGGCCAACTACGGCCCGCCCCTGCGCGTTCCCAAGATCACCAACGGGGTTGCCGGGGGCTACTACAAATACGCGGTCATCGACCCCCGCTTCTCGAAGACGGCATCGCGGGCCTGGAAGTGGCTGCCGGTCACATCCAACGGCGTGGGCGCGGCGGCCATGTATTTGATCCGCTGGATCATCGACAACGAACGCTACGATGCCCGCTACCTGGCCAACGCCAACAAGGCTGCGGCAAAAAAGGCCAACGAGCCCACCTGGACCCAGACCGCCTGGCTGGTCAAGGTCGGGGACAACGGACTGCCCGGCCCCTTCCTGCGCGGTTCGGACCTGGGGCTGCCCACGGAAAAACGCCAGGACGCGGACGGCAAGGAATGGGAATTCGACGCCTTCGTGACCGTAAAAGACGGCGCTCCGGTCTTTTTCGACCCAAACGGAGAGGACGCGCCCGCAACCGGCGACCTCTTCGTGGACGGCGAGGTGCAGGGCATCAAGGTCAAGACCGTGCTCCAGGTCTACAAGGAGGCGGCCTCGGCCAAGACCCTGGCCCAGTGGGCGGAGACGGCCGGGCTTGACGAGGCGGACCTGGCTGCGGTGGCCAGGGAGTTCACCAGCCACGGGAAAAAGGCCGTGGCCGACATCCACCGGGGTGTGTCGCAGCACACCTCGGGCTTCTACAATGTCCTGGCCTGGATGTTCGTGAACATCCTTATCGGCAATCACGACCACATGGGCGGCCTGTGCAAGGCCACCACCTACGACGCCTCGGGCAAGAAGAAGGGCCAGCCCTTCGATGTGGGGAAGCAAAAGGTCATCAAGCCCTACGGCATCGACATCATCCGGGGTGGCAAGGCCTTCGACAAGACCACCCTGTTCGACTCATTCCCGGCCAAGCGGGTCTGGTACCCCTTCTGCTCGGATGTGTACCAGGAGGTCGTCCCGAGCATCGGAGACGCCTATCCCTATCCGGTCAAGGCGCTGTTTTTGTACATGGGAGCCCCGGTCTACGCCCTGCCCGCCGGGCACGCCCTCATCGACATCCTGAAAGACACCAAAAAGCTCCCCCTGTTTTTCGCCTCGGATATCATCATCGGCGAGACCAGCATGTACGCGGACTACATCTTTCCGGACGCGACCTATCTGGAACGGTGGGAGTTCTCGGGGTCGCACCCGTCGGTTCCCTTTAAGGTCTTCCCCATCCGTCAGCCCGCCGTAGCCACGCTTACGGAAACCGTGATCGTGTACGGGGAGAAGATGCCCATCACCCTGGAAAGCGTCTTCCTGGGGCTGGCCGAGAAACTCAAGCTGTCCAACTTCGGCCCGAACGCCTTCGGCGAGGGGCTGCATCTCAAGCGCCAGGAGGATCTGTATCTGCGCATGGTGGCCAACGTGGCCTTCGGCGAGAAGGAGGACGGGTCCGACACGGTACCGGCCGCCGGCCCCGAGGAACTGGCCATCTTCGAAAAGGTCCGGCGGCATCTACCGGACACGGTCTACGACGCGGCACGGTGGAAGGCCGTGGTGGGAGAGGCCCTTTGGCCCCATGTCGTGTACGTTCTCAATCGGGGCGGCCGGTTCCAGGAATACGCCAAGGCTTACAAGGATGGCCTGTTGACCAACAAATACGGCAAACTGCTCGGCGTCTACATGGAAAACATGCTCAAGACCAAAAACTCCATGACCGGAAAGCCTTACCACCACTACGCCGACTATGTGTCCGGCCCCCGGGACTGCACGGGCAAGTCCTTGGACGACGCCGCTCAGGGCTTCGACCTCACGCTTTTGACGTACAAGACCATGGTGCAGACCAAGACCCGCACCATCGGCAACTACTGGCTCCTGGCCACCTGCCCGGAGAACCATGTGGAGATCAACGCCGCCGATGCCGCCCGGCTCGGGCTGCGTCCCGGGGACAAGGTCAAGGTGGTCTCGCCCACCAACCCGGACGGGGTATGGGGGATCATGCCGAACCAGGCCAAGCCCATGATCGGCATGATCAAGGTCATCCAGGGCATCCGCCCCGGACACATCGCCTTCAGCCTGGGCTTCGGGCACTGGGCCAACGGGGCCGGTGACTTCGAGATCGACGGGACGCGGGTGGCGGGCGACGCACGGCGCGCCAGGGGCATTCACGCCAACGCGGCCATGCGTATCGATCCGGTGCTGAAAAATACTGGTCTGGTGGATGTGGTGGCTGGCAGCGCGGTCTTCTACCAAAGCCAGGTCAAACTGATCAAAGTCTAGGCCGCCGGGCGGCTCCCTCCGTGAAGGCGGGAGCCGCCCGATGCCATGCCAGCCGACAACACGCCCCAGGAGAAACCGGCCCCGGCCTTTCCGTCCCCCGACGTCTCCCCCTCATCCGCTCCCGGCCGCAGCTCCCACGGAGCTTCGGTCCGGAGGATCATCCCGCAACAGATTGTTTTGTTTCTCCTGTTGACAGGCCCGGGGTACGGGATTATCTCGGTTCTTATTGGCGATTTCGCCAAGGAGTTGCCCATGCGCGAATTGTCCACGACACCGCGGCCGGCCAGGGAAATGTTCGCCGAGCGGGCCCGGGTCATCAAGGCCCTGGCGCATCCCTCGCGGCTTTTGATCGTGGACGAGCTGTCGCGGGGAGAGCGGTGCGTGTGCGAACTGACCGAGCTTGTGGGGCACGACATCTCCACCGTCTCCAAGCACCTGTCGCTGCTCAAAAAAAGCGGCATCGTGACCGACGACAAGCGCGGCCTGCAGGTCTACTACCGGCTCAGGACGCCCTGCGTGATGCACTTTTTTTCGTGCATCGAGTCCGTGATCCGGGCCGGGAAGCCATAATTTTTTTCCGCTATATTTGGCGATTTCGCCAACAATGAACGAAAGGAACGTCCCATGATCGAATGGCGCGAGGAATGGAAAAAGCTAGCCTGGATCGCCGCGATCTTTCTGGCCTGTTTCTACCTGCCCGTGGGCAGCCCGAGGTTCGACAACGCCCTGCTCGAGGCCTTTTATCTGGTGAAATGGTATGCGCAGGAGCACGTGCTTTTGTGTCTCGTGCCGGCCTTTTTCATCGCCGGGGCCATCGGGGTGTTCGTCAGCCAGGCCTCGGTAATGCGCTACCTGGGGCCGAAAGCGAACAAGGTCTGCGCCTACGGGGTGGCCTCCTGCTCGGGCTCCATCCTGGCCGTCTGCTCCTGCACCATCCTGCCGCTTTTCGCGGGCATCTACCGCATGGGCGCGGGCCTGGGACCGGCCTCGGCCTTCCTCTATTCCGGCCCGGCCATCAACATCCTGGCCATCATCCTCACGGCGCGCATCCTGGGCCCGGAGATCGGCATCGCCCGGGCCGTGGGGGCCATCGCCTTCAGCGTGGTCATCGGACTGGCCATGCACCTCATCTTCCGCAAGGAGGAAAAGGCCAAGGCGGCGGCCATGGCCGAGCTGCCCCATGAGAAACCGGCCAGGCCCCTGTGGCAGACCGCGCTGTATTTCGCCACCATGGTCGGCATCCTGGTCTTCGCCAACTGGGGCAGGCCCGACGAGACCCAGGGCTTCTGGCACATGGTCTATGCCGCCAAGTGGACCATCACCTCCTTTTTCGCCGTGGCCCTGGGGGTGATCCTGGTTTCCTGGTTCAAGATGCCGCCCGGGAAGATGGCCGTTGCCGCCGCCCCGGCCGTGGCCCTGGGCATCGCCTTCCCGCAGGAGCCGTCCCTGGCGTTTACGGTCGCCGTGGTGGGGCTGTCCTTTTTCATCAGCCGCGACGAGGACGAGCTCGGGCAGTGGTTCAAGTCCTCCTGGGACTTCGCCAAGCAGATCCTCCCCCTTCTGCTCTTCGGCGTACTCATCGCGGGCGTCCTTCTGGGGCGGCCGGGCTACGAAGGACTCATCCCGTCCGAATGGGTCAGCCGGGCCCTGGGCGGCAATTCGCTTGCGGCCAACTTCGCGGCCTCCTTCGCCGGGGCGTTCATGTACTTCGCCACGCTCACCGAGGTGCCCATCGTACAGGGCCTCATCGGCAGCGGCATGGGCAAGGGACCGGCCCTGGCCCTGCTTTTGGCCGGTCCCGCCTTGAGCCTGCCCAACATGCTGGTCATCCGCAGCGTCATGGGCACCAAAAAGACCGTGGTCTTCGTCTGCCTGGTGATCGTGTTGGCCACCATCAGCGGATATTTGTTCGGCGCCATGTAGTTTTTCCATCAACCCTGTGCGATTTGGAGGATCCGACAATGGCTCAAGAAAAAGGCTGCGCCTGTTCTACCGCCCCCAAACTGATTTTTTCCTGTTCCGGCGGCGCCGACGTGGGGGCTGTGGCCGACCGGGCCGCCCGGCAGCTGACCCTGGACGGCGTGGGCAAGATGTTCTGTCTGGCCGGGATCGGCGGCCGGGTGAGCGGAATCGTCACGTCCACCAAGGCTGCGGCGAACATCCTGGCCATCGACGGCTGTCCCCTGGACTGCGCTGCCAAGACCCTGAAGGAGGCCGGATTCAACGACTTCGTCCATGTCCGGGTGACCGAGCTTGGGTGCGAGAAGGGAAACACGCGGGTGGATGACGCCTGCGTCAGGTCCGTGGCGCAACAAATCACCCCGCTTTTTTCGGAGTAGGACCATGAACACGATGGCCGTCCGTTTCCCGGTGTCGTTTCTTTTTGCCCTGCTTTTAACGGGAACCCTCTTTCTGGCCTCCTGCGACAGCGCCGAGGCCCCGAAAGGCTCCGTCTTCGAGACGGAACCGGCCGCTTCGTCTCAGACCACGGGGGCACCGGGGGCGACGGAGACGGCGCAGCAAAACGACATCCAGGTTCCCGTGCCGGGCATGGTGACCATGGTGGACCTGGGGGCCAAGTCCTGCATCCCGTGCAAGATGATGACCCCGATCCTGGAAGAGCTGGAGAAGGAATACAAGGACCGGGCGGCCATCGTGTTCATCGACGTCTGGAAACGTCCGGATCAGACGCCGCTGTTCGGCATAAAGGCCATTCCGACCCAGATTTTTTACGACAAAAACGGCAAAGAGGTCCGGCGGCACGAGGGATTCATGGACAAACAGTCCATATCGGCCATCCTGGAAAAGCTGCTCAAAGAATAAACATCCAATTTACGATGCAATCAGTTGAAATAACGGTACAACAATGAAAAAATGCGATGCCAAGACCTGTGTCTGCGCCGAGCAGGAGATGGACATGGAAGAACTGTGTCCGCAGGAAAACCCCCGCCTCATGAAGTACCTGTCGGCGCTTGTGCCGTCCCTGGCCGTGTGGTGGCTAGTATACGGCCAGTTGGACGCCGTGGCCCGGCATCTGACCCTGGACGTGTTTGGTCTGGCCCCAGGCGGCCACGCCGCCGAGGCCGTGGAGTTTTTCCTCTACGACACCCCCAAGGTGCTCATGCTCCTGACCCTGGTGGTTTTCGGCGTGGGCATCCTGCGCTCCTTTTTTACGCCGGAGCGCACGCGGCGGGTGCTGGCCGGGAAGCGGGAGTCAGCCGGGAACGTGATGGCCGCCCTTTTGGGCATCGTCACGCCGTTTTGCTCCTGCTCGGCCGTGCCGCTTTTCATCGGCTTCGTCTCCGCCGGGGTGCCGCTTGGGGTCACGTTTTCCTTTCTCATCGCCGCCCCCATGGTCAACGAGATCGCCCTGGTTTTGCTCTACGGCCTGCTGGGATGGAAGGTCGCGGCGCTGTACCTGGTCACCGGGCTGTCCATCGCCATGGTCGCCGGGTGGGTGATCGGGAAGCTGAACCTCGAAAACCAGATCGAAGACTGGGTGCGGGCCATGCGCTCGGACCCGGAGAACGTCCCCGATACGCGAATGCCGTTTTCCGAACGGATCGCGGCCGGGCTGGCGGCGGTCAAAGACATCGTGGGCAAGGTCTGGCTGTATGTGGTCCTGGGCATCGCTGTGGGGGCGGGCATCCACGGCTACGTGCCGGAGGGGTTCATGGCCCAGATCATGGGCAAGGGGGCCTGGTGGTCCGTGCCCGTGGCGGTCCTTATCGGCATTCCCATGTATTCCAATGCGGCGGGCATCGTGCCGGTGGTGGAGGCCCTTTTAGGCAAGGGCGCGGCCCTGGGCACGGTGTTGGCCTTCATGATGGCGGTCATCGCCCTGTCGCTGCCGGAGATGGTGATCCTGCGCAAGGTCTTAAAGCCCCGGCTCATCGCCGTCTTTGCGGGCGTCGTGGGCCTGGGCATCCTTTTCGTGGGCTATCTGTTCAACCTTTTGGTTTGACAAGGCTCAGGCATGAAATACGTACTGTGGGCGGCGACGCTGCTGTGTTTCCTCATGCCGGGACTGGCGCTCGGTGGCGGGGTGACCATCGCCTACACGGGCAATTCCTTCAGCTACCGATATCCGTGCCCGTCCTGCGGGACATCCGCAATAGGTGGTCTGCCCCGCCGGTCGACCGTGTTTATGGAGTTACGCGCGAACCCGGAGCACGCCCAGCAGACCGTGTTTTTGGCGGGTGGGAACGAGTTTTTTCCGGATGACCTGATGCGCGCGGAAAAGGGAAACCTGAAAACCCTGGTGGCCGGTTACGAACACCTCGGCTACGATCTCGGGGCATACACCCCGGAGGAGGCGCAGTGGCTTGCCTCTGGCGCGGCGGCCCCGCCGGGGGGGTGGATCGCCTTCGGTCAGGCACCGCAGACCCGGATTGTGGAGAAGGGCGGGGCCAGGATCGGGGTGATCCTGTTTCCGGCCATGCCTGCCGACACCCGGGAGATACCGCACCAGACAAGGCAGGCCATAGAGGCGGCGGCGCAGGGGGTCAGGTATGCGGTCGATCTCGTGGTGGGCGTCTGCCCCTGGGGTATGGAGATGGAAGAGGCCTTTCTCTCCAGCGGCAAGGCGGCCTTGGACATCGTGTTCGGGTCAGGCCCGGGGCGCGGCGTACAAACCAAGCTGTTTTTTGATGGCGCGACCCTGCTTGTTCATCCCTATCCCAAGGGAGAGGTCGTCAATCTGGTGACCGTCACGTCGTTTCCGGAGAGAACGCCTGGCTGGGCGTGGCGATTGAATGGCAACATCATAAGCGACATACGGGTGTTGCGGAAAGAAGTCGCCAGCGACATGGAGATGTACGGCATTTTAAACCCATAGAAGGAGAATCTGTATGGACATCAAGGTGCTGGGGCCCGGCTGCCCCAAATGCAAGGAAGTGGAGAAGCTGGCCATGGACGCGGTGCGGGAATCCGGCGTGGCGGCCAACGTGGAGAAGGTTTCTGACCTGAAGGACATCATGAGCTACGGGGTGTTCTCCACCCCGGCCGTGGTCATCGACGGCGTGGTCAAATCCGTGGGCAAGGTTCCCTCGAAGAAGGAATTTCTGTCCTGGATCACACCGGCGTAAGGCCCGGCAACGCACAGGCCGCACAGGGCGCGCCTGTCGCGCCTGTCACGATGGTCGCGCCTTTCACGCCGGTCGCGAAGGGCCTGCGCCCGGGGGGAAGCCTCCCCGGGCCGCCCCAACAGGCCGATGGATACCGGCCCCGCAAGGACGAACATGGACCAGTTTTTTCTGACGGTGAACCAGTGGATGACCGGCGGCACGGCCATCGCCGCCCTGGGCTGCTTTCTGTGGGGCGTGGTCAGCGTACTGTTCAGCCCCTGCCACCTGGCCTCCATCCCGCTTATCGTGGGCTACGTCGGCGGCCAGGACGAATCGGTGGAGGGCCGCAGCGCCGCCCTCTACGCGGTGCTCTTCACGCTCGGGCTTTTCATCACCATCGCCGCCGTGGGTGTTATCTGCGCCCTTCTGGGCCGGATGCTGGGCGACGTCGGCTCCTGGTGGACGATCCTCATCGGGCTGGTCCTGGTCTGGGTCTCCCTGGACATGCTCGGCGTGGCCCGCTGCTCCATGTCCGGCAGCCTTTTGGGAAAAATCCGTCTCAAGGGCCTTGCCGGGGCCTTCGCCCTGGGCCTGGGGTATGGCATCCTGTCCGGCTCCTGCACCTTCGGGTTCATCGCCCCCATCCTGGCCGTCATCACCATCCAGGACCGGCTGGCCACGGGGTTGCTTTTCATCCTGCTTTTCGGCATCGGGCACTGTCTGCCCATCGTCGTGGCCGGAAGCTCCACGGCCTGGGTCCGGCGCGTGCTGGCCAAAAGCGCCTTCCACGAGGCCAGCGGGCGGTTCCGGAAGCTGGCCGGGGGCATGATCGCGCTTTTGGGCCTCTATTTCATCGCCAGACCTTTTCTCGATTCGTGAGGGACAGGATGCAACTGGTACGCAAAACGATCATGCAGTCGTTTCTTCTGGTCGCCATCGCCATGACGGCCGGGCTGGCCGTCAACGCCCTGCGCCCGGACGGGCTGCCCCTGGCCGGGGCCACGCCGAGCACTGTCACCCTGCCCGGGGACTCCACGGACATCGCCCTCAAGGACGCCGTGATACTGTCCATGTCCAGGCGGGCGGTCTTCCTGGATGCCAGAACCGACTTCGAATTCGCCGACGGCCACATCCAGGGGGCACTGAGCGTCCCGGTGGACGATTTCGAGCGGATCTTCCCGGGCATCGAAAAAGAGCTGGCCGGGAAGGACGCGGTCATCGCCTATTGCGACGGGGAACGCTGCCCCCTAAGCGGCGAACTGGCCGCGAAGCTTGCCGCGCGCGGGGTGAAAAACGTCTACGTCCTGAAAAACGGCTGGACCCTGTGGAACAACGAGGGCCTGCCCGTGGAGAAGGGCCGGTGACCACCCGGCCAGCACCTACCGTCCAGGGTGCCGCTTCCTCCCGGACTGCCCGGGCCGCCCGCCTGGTTCCGGCGCTGGAAACGGCCTTGCGGCTTTTCCTGGCCGGGCTTTTCGCCTACGCCAGCCTGGACAAGATCGCCCATCCGGACCAATTCGCGGCCATCATCCGCGATTACCGGCTGCTGCCGCAAACGGCCGTTCCCTTCACGGCCGTGGTCCTGCCCTGGCTGGAGGCGGTGCTGGCCCTGGCCCTGGTCCTGGGGAAATGGCGCGAGGGGGCGCTTTTTCTGTCCGTGGCCCTGCTTGTGGCCTTCTTTGCGTCGCTTGTGGCCAACATGGCCCGGGGCCTGGACGTCAGTTGCGGCTGTTTCTCGACGGCCAAGGACGGCGGCGGCAACATGGCCTGGTATCTCGCGCGGGACGGCTTTTTCGTCCTGGCCGGACTGGCCGCCTGGTATCTGGGGGTGTGGCGGCGCCGGTCCCCGGACGGCTGAGCCAGCCTTTGCCGCACCCGCCGTCTCCTTACCGTCCACAGCTTGTCTTTTCCTCCCGCGCGTGGTCTTTTCAGGTCGCGTCGTCCGCGTAACCGCTCCCCATGGGCCGCTAAACCTGTCCGGCGACGTCTCACTCGACAAGGACGGACGTCATGCAAAAAATCCTGTCCCTGTGCCTGGCCGGGGCTCTGGGCACCCTGGCCAGGTATTGGCTCTCGGGCGCGGTCTACGGCCTGCTCGGCCGGGATTTCCCCTGGGGCACCAGCGCCGTGAACATCCTGGGCTGCTTTCTCTTCGGGCTTATCTGGGTGCTCTCCGAGGAACGCGGCATCCTCCCCCCCCAGTACCGCATCATCGTCCTGGTGGGGTTCATGGGGGCTTTCACAACCTTCTCCACGTTTATCTTCGAAAGCGCCGAACTGGCCCGGACCTCGGAATGGCTCCGGCTCGGCCTGAACATGCTCGGACAAAACATCGTGGGATTCGCAGCCTGCGCCCTGGGCATGGGCGTGGGCCGGATCGTCTAGGAAAAGGAGCGCCGGAATGCCGACATTGACGCCCGTTCAGGTTCTGCGGATTCTGCTTGGCGAGACCGCCATGCACGAAGGCAGGCCGCTCTACGAATGCCTGGTGGACGAGGCCCGCAGGCGCGGCATGGCCGGGGCCACGGTGACCCGCGGATTCATGGGCTTCGGGGCCAACAGCCTGTTGCACACGGCCAGGATCCTGCGGCTCTCCGAAGACTTGCCCGTGGTCATCGAGATCGTGGACACGCCCGCCCGCGTCGCGGATTTTTTGCCCGTGGCCGAAGCCATGCTGCATGAGGGGACCATTGTCCTGGAGGAGGCCCGGGCCATCTTCCATCTGCCCATGCGCATCCGCGACGTCATGAGCGCCAATGTGGCCACGGTCTCCCCGGCAACCCCCCTCTCGGAGGTCGTGGACCTGCTCCTGCGCCGCCGGGTCAAGGCGGTGCCCGTGCTCGACGGTAAAAAAATCGTCGGCATCATCACCGGCGGCGACCTTTTGGCGCGCGGCAACATGCCGCTTCGCCTCGACATTCAGGACCAGCTTCCCGACAGCCTGAAGACCGAGCATATCCGCTGCCTGGATTATCAGGGGCTCACGGCGAAGGAGGTCATGTCCTCGCCGGTGGTGACCCTGAACATCAAGACCCGGGTTCCGGACGCCCTGGCGCTGATGGCCAAAAAACAGTTCAAGCGGCTCCCCGTGGTGGACGACTCCGGCAACCTCATGGGCATCGTCAGCCGGGTGGACGTGCTGCGAGCCATCGGAAAGGCCGCGGGCGTCACCGAACATCTGTCCTCCCTGCCGCCGGGAATCAAGAAAACCGCCCGGGACGTCATGTTCGCCGATGTGCCCACGGCCCTTCCCCAGACGCCCCTCCCCCAGGTGCTCGACAGGCTTCTGGCCTCGCCGCTGCGCCGGGTGGTGATCGTGGACGCGGCGGGCACGGTGGCGGGCATCGTGCTCGACCGGAATCTGCTGGCCGCCTATGCCGCCCGGGAGTCGCCCGGATTCGCGCGCGCCCTGGTGGCCAAACTCTCGGGAAGGCCGAGCGGGCCGGAGGAACTGACGGGCACGGCTGCGGAGGTGATGCACGCCAACGTGTTCACCGTGCGGCCCGACGCCCCCCTGTCCGAGGTGGTGCGGCTTCTGGTGGAAAAAAAGGCCAAACGCCTGGTGGTGGCGGACGACGCGGGGAAACTGTGCGGCATGGTGGACCGGGACGCGGTCCTGCGCGGACTGGCGGGAGACTGATCGTTCCCCGGGGCGGGGCGGGGTGAATCGCTCGCCGGGCGTGCCCGGCGCATCGGCCATACACGGGAGGAGCGTCATGAACGGCGAGGAGAAACGGCTGGCCGAGGCCAGGGAAGGCCGGGGCGGCTGGAAACGGTTCGGTCCCTACCTCAGCGAACGCCAGTGGGGCACCGTTCGCGAGGACTACAGCGAATCGGGCGACGCCTGGAATGCCTTTCCCCACGATCACGCCCGATCCCGGGCCTACCGCCACGGAGAGGACGGTCTGGCGGGCCTAAGCGACGACCGCCAGATCCTGTGTTTCGCCCTGGCCCTGTGGAACGGCCGCGATCCCATCCTCAAGGAACGGCTCTTCGGCCTGGCCAACGAGGAGGGCAATCACGGGGAGGACGTCAAGGAATACTATTATTACCTCGACAGCACCCCCACCCATTCCTACATGCGGTATCTCTACAAGTATCCCCAGGCGGCCTATCCCTATGAGGATCTGCTCCGCGTCAACGCGGCCCGCTCCCGCCTGGAGCCGGAATACGAGCTCCTGGACACCGGCGTCTTTTGTGAGAACCGCTACTTCGACGTGTTCGTGGAATACGCCAAGGCCGCGCCCGACGACATCCTGGTCCGGATCACCGTGCACAACCGGGGACCGGAGGCGGCCCGGCTGCACCTGTTGCCCACCCTGTGGTTCCGCAACACCTGGTCCTGGCCGGACGGCGGCCGAAAGCCCGAGATACGGGCCATGGACGCCCAGGGGCGGCAGGCCATCCTGGCCCGGCACGCCGACCCGGAGGAGGCGGCCCGGCTGCCCGGGCACGTGCTGTTGTGCGACGGCGGCTACGACCTGCTTTTTACGGAAAACGAGACCAACGCCGAGCGCCTTTTCGGTCAAAAAAACGCCTCTGCCTACGTCAAGGACGCCTTCGACGCCTATCTGGTCCACGGCCGGACCGAGGCCGTGAACCCCGCCCGCACGGGCACCAAGGCCTGCGCCCACTACGACCTGACGATCGTCCCGGGGGAGGCGGCCGTGGTCCGCCTGCGTCTGTGCGCCTCCTACAACCGCCTGGGCGAGACCCCCTTCGGGGCGGCCTTCGAGGACATCTTCGACCGGCGCATCCGGGAGGCGGACGCGTTTTACGCCGGGGTGATCCCGGCCGGGACCGGCCCGGACGAGGCCGGCGTCATGCGTCAGGCCCTGGCCGGGATGCTGTGGACCAAGCAGTACTACCGCTTCGACGTGGACGCCTGGCTGCGGGAGCGCGGAGCCCATCCGCTTCGCGGCGACACCCGCCACAGCCGTAACCGGGAGTGGTTCCACATGAAAAACGAGCACATCATCTCCATGCCCGACAAATGGGAATATCCCTGGTACGCGGCCTGGGATCTGGCCTTCCACGCCATCGCCCTGTCCCTTGCGGACATCGATTTCGCCAAGGATCAGCTCTCGCTCATGCTGCGGGCCGACTACCTGCACCCAAGCGGCCAGCTCCCGGCCTACGAATGGAACTTCAGCGACGTCAACCCGCCGGTCCACGCCTGGGCCGCCCTGTTCCTGTACCGCACGGAACAGTCCGCCACCGGCCGGGGCGACCAGGACTTCCTCAGGCGCGTCTTCACCAAGCTTCTGCTCAACTTCACCTGGTGGGTGAACCGCAAGGACCGCTTCGGCAAAAACGTCTTCGAGGGCGGCTTCCTGGGCCTGGACAACATCGGCGTCTTCGACCGCAGCAAGGGCCTGCCCGCCGGGGGGCACCTGGAGCAGGCCGACGGCACGGCCTGGATGGCCTTTTTCTGCCAGAACATGATTGAAATGAGCATGGAGCTGGTCGGCGGCGACCCGGCCTGCGAAGACCTCCTGCACAAGTTTTTGGAGCACTTCCTGTGGATCGCCGCAGGCATGAACAACCCAGGGCCCGACGGCATGTGGGACGAGGAGGACGGGTTCTACTACGACCTGCTGCGCCTGCCCGACGGCAGCTCCAGCCGCCTCAAGGTCCGGTCCATGGTCGGGCTTCTGCCCCTGTGCGCCGCCACCATCCTCGAAAAAAGGCAGCGCGGCCGCGTTCCGAACGTCATGGACGCCCTGCACGCCAGGCTCAGGCGTATGCCGGAACTGGCGCGCAGCATGCATCCCCTGGGCCCCGGCCACGAGGGCGTGGCCGGCCGGGAGCTCCTGTCCCTGGTGGACGAGAACAGGCTGCGCCGCATCCTGTCCCGCATGCTCGACGAGGGCGAATTCTTGAGCCCCTACGGCATCCGCTCCATGTCCCGCCACCACCGCGACCATCCCTACGGCATCCACGTGCACGGCCGGGAGCACAGGGTGGCCTATGTGCCCGGGGATTCGGACAGCGGCATGTTCGGCGGCAACTCCAACTGGCGCGGCCCCGTGTGGATGCCCGTCAACCAGCTCATCATCCGGGCGCTGTTGCAGTATTACCGCTACTACGGCGACGCCTTCGTCATCGAATGCCCCACCGGCTCCGGGGTGATGATGAACCTCTTCGAGGTCAGCCGGGAGGTCTCCCGGCGGCTGGTCCGCCTGTTCCTGCGCGGCGACGACGGCAGGCGGCCGTTCTTCGGGGATAACGACCTGTTCCAAAACGATCCCCACTGGCGGGACCACCTGCTCTTCCACGAATTTTTCCACGGCGACGACGGCCACGGCCTGGGGGCCGGACACCAGACGGGCTGGACCGGGCTGGTGGCCAAGCTGATCCAGCTTTACGGCAACGTGGACGCCGCACAGATGCTGGCGGCTGACGGCGGGAAGGTGTTCGTGAAAAGGGGGTGACCCCAGGCGGCATGCCGGCCGGAAGCGCCTGGGGCTCCGGTCAAAACGCCAGGACGAAGGAACCGTAGATCATGTCGCCCGACAGACGGTTTTTGGCGTGGACATCGTGCAGCCACTTGGCGAACAGCGTCACCTGGGCGTTGCCCAGGGTGGCTGTGTAGGTCACGGCCGGGCCGATGCCCGCCGCCTGGGACATGTAGGCCCCGAGCTTGGCCCCGGAACCCGTGTCCGGCGTGGTCTGGGCGTAGAGATAGCCCACCCCGCCCAGGGCCAGACGCTCATTGACGTGATAGGCCACCGTGCCGTCGAGGTGGAATTCGTGGCCGCTTTGGTACTGGGTGGCCTCGTTTTCCGTGCTCATCATGTATCCGGCGTTGAACGACACCTCGTATCCCTTGGGCGAAAGCCAGGTGAAGGCGGCGTTGGCGTCGAAGGTGACGTAGTTCATGCCCAGGTTGGTCAGCACGTCCGGGTTGAAGTAGCCCGTGGGCAGAAAAACCAGGGGCGAGAGCACGATATGGCATTCGCCCAGGTTCCAGGCCATGATCAGGGGCATGAGGATGATGTCCGACAGCCCGCCCCGGTCGCCGCCCCCGGCCTTCTGGATATGTCCCTCCCGGTACTGTTTGGTCTTGTGCGACCCCATGAGAAAGTCGGCGGCCATGCTGCCCTGGACGCTCAGGTCGGCGATGATGGGGATGCCCACGCCCAGGCCCATGAGGCCGCCGATGGCCGGAACCTCGGTCAGGTAGGTGAGCTTGGTCAGGTTCATGTACATCCGGGTGTCCAGATCCCCATAGACCCGGCCGCCCTTGATGGTGCCGCTTAAATGCGCCGACTGGAAAAGAACGTCGTTGCGCAGGTAGAGTCCCGCCGCCGGAATGTATCCCATCAGGAAATCGCCGTAGGCCCCCTGGATGTAGTGGCTCGTGCCGCCTTCCATGGCCCGGGCGGGAAGCGGGCAGACGGCCAGGAACAACAGGAAAAACATCGTCGTGAGCAGGGCCAGGCGGCCGTGAACGTACTTCCTGACGGTGCCGGTCATCATGAATCTCCCTCGCGCCGTGCGACGCGGTCCATGCCGGGGCGTGTTTCTCGAAGCCGCCTCCCCGGTCCCGGCCGGAGAGGCGGCACGCCGTGCGGTTTTCCTGGTCCATTCGGCCTGATACGCCACATTGCCGCCGGCAATGGCCGCCACCACACCGGTATCCTTGATCCGCTGCGGCGGCACCGCGAAGATGCCGCCGGACAGCGCCGTCATGGCGACGGACGTGCCGATCCCGACACGGCCCCTGGCCCGGGCCTCGCCCGCATATCTGACGCCCCTATTTGGCCAAGGCCTTGACCTCGGGATAATCCACTGGGGTGGCCACAGGGAAGGTCAGGATGGACTTGGCCCCGGCCAGGGCCTTGCCGATGTCCACATAGCGCCAGTTCTTATTGTCGTAGGTCCGGAAGTAGTAGCGCAGGCGGGTCGTGTCCACGGCCACCGCCCACTGGGTCAGTTCCAGGATCTCGCCGCCGGCGTCCTCCTGGCGCACGCTGCCAAGGGGGATGTCCACGTTGTCGATGACGGTCATGGCCAGGTTCAGGCCCGCGTCCAGGCCCTTGGCCGGAATGGCGGACTGGGTCAGGGCCACCATGCGCAGGAAGCGGTTGGGCGGGGTGAAGTCGCCGGGCAGGCCGAGCATGCCCGACCCCTGGCCGAACTGGTGGACGGTGAAGCCGCCGAGCTTGCGCATGGGCACGTTGACGGCGGTGAGGTTCACGTAGTTGGAAAGATACGTCAGCATCCAGGGCAGGGGCGGGGCGTTGGTCAATACGCCAAGCGGGTTGTCGTGGACGTTCAAGACGCCGTCCACGTATTCGATGACCAGGCTCGCGCCCGTGGCGTCATGCACGGTGAAGTGCAGGGGCAGGGGGCCGATGGTCACCCCCTGGGAGGCCTCGGGGCCCTGGCAGACGCGGACATCCTTGATGCCCTCCTTGACCTCGGCCACGGTGGCGAAGTTGGACAACAGCCAGTTGGGCAGGTCGTACTGGGCGATGGTCCGGCCGGCCTTGTCCTGTTCGAAGGGCTGATACCCGGCGTAGCCCACAAAGACCAGTTCGCCCACGATCAGGCCCTTTTCGTTGACGCCGTCCACGATGCTCGGCAGGCCGTGGGAGTTCATGCCCCCGAAGCCGTACTTGGCCGTCCACTTGAGGCCGCCCATGGTGGCGTCGGGCAGGGTGCCCTGCAGGACGGTTCCGGCCGGGATGACGGAGATGCTGGACTCGGTGGGGTAGGCGTATTCCATGGTCCGGGCGTAGAAGACCGCGCCTTCGGCGGTTTTCATCCGGATGCTGGTGCAGGCCAGGGCGTGATCTGCGGCGGCCGCCGCCACGCACAGGGCGCAGACGGCGGCAATAATGGTTTTCAAGCGCATGGGATCCTCCACGATGGTTGAAATGGACATCGGCCGCTGTCGCTTTCACGGGCCGGTTCGCTTTCTCGCGACGCATCCTCAAAAAACACGTTCCGTATCCTGACTATCATTTCTTTCGAAACATTCCCCTCGCCGCCCGGATGTGCGAACGGCAAAGGCACGGCACTAAAACAACTTGGGAATGATCGGGGTGATCGACAGACGGAAGGTCCATTCCGTGCCGGCCATGTTCCGGGGCCGGATGACGGAATAGTCGGCCTCGACGGCGATCTTCACGGGAAGCTCGCCCAGCGTCACCAGCTTGGCCACGCCCAGGCCGATGGGCAGGGTTACGGCATCCTCGCTCTTTTTCTGCATCCAGTCGATGAGGATATTGGGCGACATGCCCACCTGCCAGGTCGGGGCCGGGGAATACCACAGGAAGTATTGGGCCTTGGTCAGGCTGACTCCGGAACGGTCCGGATCGCCGCCGATGGACCACCACTGTTGCGGGAAGATGCCCGCCACCCATTTTTCGTCCATGTACACGGCGGCCAGCGCCCCGCCGAGCTGCCATTTGCCCGCTCCCAGGTTCTTGTCCGTGGCCGTGGGGAATACGGCCGTGGGGCCCACACCCCACAGAAACTTCGAATCGCCTACGGGGGTCAGCATGGCCATGAGTTCGGCGTCGCCCAGCCCGGACACGTTTTTCACCGTGTGGGGACCGGCCGCGTAGGGGGAACTGTACACGGGCAGCACGGGCCGGGTGATCAGGCGCAGATCGTTGGACAGGTCGAAGGTCATGACCGGCTGGAAGTTCCAGTTGAACTGGAGGTGCGGCTCCCGGAAAAGCCGGCCCTTGGGCGATTGTTGCAGATTGAAGTTGAACTGGTTGGTGATCATCCACAGCTTGCCTACGGGATTGCTCGACTCCTGGGTCATGGCCTGCATGTCGACCTGTTTTCCGCTGTCGTCCGCGGCCATCGCCGTAGCCGCCGACCCGGCCAGCAGGGCGAACACCACCGCCACCATCATGATCCCCGTACGAAACCGCATCGTGCCTCCCAGGCGGTTGAAGGTGAATGGCCAGCCCACACCGCAACGCATTCCCCGGGCCGGGCGGCCGCCCCCCCTATTCCAGAATCATGCCTTACTGATATCCCTCGTTATTCCGGTATATTGCCTCATCTCATGGGTGCCATTGCGGACCAAATCCCCATGACGGCGGGCACGTTGTTCACCCAGCCTAGACGGTTGCCCGCGATCCTCATGTAATTCCCTAAAAAAACACCCTTTCGCCGCTCCGGATTGTCTCACACGACTAGACGTCTTCCGCAGAAGCGTCTATTTTGAGTGAACAAAATGGGTACATCCAAAAAGGAGCCGCATGGCCCGCGTACTTGTCGTTGACGACGACCCGATCTTCCAGACCCAGATGGGCATTATTCTCAACCGGCTGGGACACCAGGCCATGGCCGCGAAAAACATGGCCGAGGGACTGGCCCTGGCCGAGAAGCAGGTGGCGGACGTGGTGTTTCTGGATGTCTATCTGCCCGACGCCTTCGGCCTCGACGGCATCGGCCGCTTCCGGGCCCTGGCCACCGAACCGGAGGTCATCGTCGTCACCGCCCAGGGCGATCCGGACAGCGCCGAACGGGCCATCCACAACGGGGCTTGGTATTACCTGGAAAAACCGGTGGTGCTGGGGACCATCCGGCTGACTCTGGAGCGGTGCCTGGATTCCCGCGACAAGCTGCGCGAGGCCGGGCAGCGGCTGGTGCTGGAGCGGGACGGCATCGTGGGATCGAGCCCGGCCCTCAAGCAGAGCCTGTTTCTGCTCGGGCAGGCGGCACGTGGCCGGGAAAACGTCTGCATCACCGGGGAAACGGGTACTGGCAAGGAGCTTTTCGCCCGGGCCCTGCACGACAACAGCCCCCGCCGGGACCGGCCCTTCGTGGTGGTGGATTGCACCAACATCCCGTCCTCCCTGGCCGAGTCCATCCTGTTCGGACACACCCGGGGGGCCTTCACCGACGCCCGCCAGGACTGCGATGGACTCATCGCCCTGGCCGACGGCGGGACGCTTTTTCTCGACGAGGTGGGGGACATGCCGGGCGAGCTGCAACGGACTCTTCTGCGGGTGATCCAGGAGAAGCGGTATCGGCCCCTGGGGGCGAAACGGGAGCGGACCAGCGACTTCCGGGTGGTGGCGGTGACCAACCGGGACATCCGGGGCATGGTCAAAAGTGGCGCGTTTCGGGAGGATCTGTATTACCGTCTGGCCCAGCGGCACCTCCACCTGCCGCCGCTTCGGCTGCGTGGCGACGATGTGCGGCTTTTGGCCGGGCATTACGTGACCAGGATCTGTTCGGACCAGGGCATGGACGTCAAGGGCCTGTCCACGGAATATCTGGAAAGCCTGTCCAGCCTCGACTGGCCGGGCAACGTACGCCAGCTGGTCTCGACCATCGGCGTATCCATCGCCAATGCGGGCGACGCCCCGGTCCTGGTCCCGCACCATCTCCCCCCGGACCACAAGGCCCGGTATCTGCGCCAGCGCCAGCGGGAGTCTCTGGCGGCGAGGCCCGGGCCCCCGGAGACCGGCCCTGCCGACACCCACGATGTCGCCCCCGGCCTGGAGGACAGTCCGGAACTGCCTACCCTGCGTCAGTTTCGCGAGACGGCCTGGGAGCGCCTGGAAGCGGCCTACGTGGCCCGTCTCTGGACAGCCTCGGGCGGCCGGGTGGCCGAGGCCATGCGCCTGGCCGGCATTTCCCGGGCCAGGCTCTACCAGTTGCTCAAGAAATTCCCCCGGGACGCAGGCCCGGGCAGACCCGTCACGGACTAGGCTGCATTGGGGCAGCCCGCCCCCGGCCTTCCAGCTCCGCCAAAAAGACCGCCAGCCCCTTCTCCAATTCCGCAGCCAGCCCGGGGATGTCCCCGCCACGTCCTTCCCGGGCGAGGGACTCCAGGTTCCAGGCCAATGCGGCAAGCTCCGTCGCGCCGAAGCCCGCCAGCGTCGGGCGCAGGGTATGAAGCCTGTCCGGTAGGGCCCGCAGATTGCCTGCAGCCGCCTCGCCCTGCAGGGCCGTGCCCTCCTTGGCGAAAAATTCCTCCACCACGCCGCACAGCATCTCCAGATCCTCGGCGTTTCCGCCCGCATATTCCAGGGCCTTGGCCCAGTCGATGTGCGCCGTGCCCGAAGGGGACGCGTCCGGGGCAAGGCAGGACGGAACGTCCCGGGAAGCGGCCTGGGGCCGGCCCTTTGGCGCAAAGCGCCGCAACACCCGGTGCAGATCATCTGGACGCAGGGGCTTGGCCAGATACTCGTCCATGCCCGCCTCCAGGCAGCGCTCCCGGTCGCCGGGCATGGCGGCGGCCGTCAGGGCCACGATGGGCGGATGCGCCCCGGAAACGTCCCGGATGCGGCGCGTGGCCGCAAGCCCGTCCAAAACGGGCATGCCGATGTCCATGAGCACCAGATCGAAGGCATCCGCCCCCCCGGCGGACACGGCCTTGACCGCCTCCTCGCCGTCGGCCGCCTCGGACACATGGTGCCCGGCCTTCTTGAGCTGGGCGGCCAGGATCATCCGGTTGGGCTCGTAATCATCCACCACGAGCACCCGCATCCTCGGCTCCCGCATCCTGGGCACCCCGGCCGGATCGTCGGCCGGATCGCCGGCCGCGGTCCCCGGGACGCCGCCCGGTTCGCAGGCGGCGGGGTCGAGCACCCGGCACGGCATGTCCAGGCAAAACCGCGCCCCCTCCCCGGCCACGCTGGTCACCGTCAGCTCCCCGCCCATGAGCCGGGCCAACTGGCGGCTGATGGTCAACCCCAGGCCCGTGCCGCCTTTTTGCGCCCCCGCGTCGGTCTGGCTGAAATTCTCGAAGATCCGCTCCAGCATGTCGGCCGGGATGCCGCTGCCCGTGTCGGCGACGCACAGGGTCAGCCGGGCCTCGCCCGGCGCGGCCGGAGACACCCGGGCCTCCACGTCGATGCGGCCTTTGGCCGTGAACTTGAGGGCGTTGCCCACCAGGTTGAGGACAACCTGCCGCAGCCGCGTGACGTCGGCCTCGATCCGGACATCCTCCGGGACCACGCGTACGGCGAACACAAGGCCCCGGGCCTCGGCCATGCGGGCGAAGGGCTGAAGGACCGTTTCCAGGGCGGGGCCCAGGGCGAAAGGCTCGGGGCTGACGGCCAGCTTGCCCGCCTCCAGGCGCGACAGATCCAGGATGTCGTTGATGATGGTCAACAGGCCCTGGGCGGAAGAGGCGGCCACATCGAGGAACTCACGCCGCGTGGATTCGGTTTCGGCGTCGCGGGAAAGCTCGATCATGCCCATGAGGCCGTTTAAAGGCGTGCGCAGTTCATGGCTCATGTGGGCCAGGAAACGGCCTTTGGCCCGGCTGGCGGCCTCGGCCGCATCCCTGGCGTCGACCAGCTCCCGCCGGTAGCGTTCCCCGTAGAGCACCACCACGCCCAGGACATGGATGAGCATGTAGATGTTGCACAAAAGCAGAAACATGGCGCTTACGATGCCGGAGGTGAAGAAATTGTTGGTGTCGTAGGCAAAAAGAGCGGCCAGGGCGAAAAAGAGATTGAGCGCCGTCTCCACGGCGTACAGCCCGGCCACCACCCGCTGGGGCCGCCCGTAGCGCCACGCCCCTCCCCGGGCGGCCAGCTCCCGCCAGATGAGCGCCGGGATCAGGGACAAAAAAAGGCGGACCACCAGGGACCGGACGGCCAGGGAGGGCTCGACGAAGGCGAACCAGGCCAGGATCGGGGCCAGGACGAGGGGCGCGGCGACAGCCAGGAACCACAGCGGGGTGCGGCCCATGAACAGCCGCACGCCGCTGTAGATCATGCCGTAGCCGAACACGAAGAACATGTTGGCCACGAGGATGGTGTAGACCGGGTGAATGGCGTCGCGCAGGCCCAGAAGCAGGCAGCCCACGGTGATGGCCGCCGAGCTTATGCCCCAGGCCAGGGGACTTTTGTCCCCAAACCGGAAACGGTAGAGGCTGAAAAACACAACCGTGGATACGGCCATGGTCACGGCCCCCACCAGGACCAGGGTGCGTATGTCAAGGAGCGTCACCTGGCGCAACACCTCGCGGAAAAAGGGGAACCGCCGCTGCGGGAAACGCGGCGGGAAAAAAACGCCGCCATCCGTACGGACGCGGAGCGCCGGAGCATGGCCAGCGGCGCGATCAGGCCGCCCATCTTCCGTGCCCTCTATCGTCTTGTCCCTTCGAGGTAAAGCGCCGCAACCCCGGGCATGCCGCAACCCCGCGAAGGGAAGCGGCTTCCGGAGAAGTTCCCCGAACGTGCGGCGGACGGCGCCGCCCCGCCCTGACGCCGAGGGGGCCGCCCTGTCGTCCCGACGGGCCTTGCCCAGGTTGACGCACGGATACCGGCGCGGTATCAGGACATGGTGGAATTTCCCTTGTGTGGCCAATGGCGCGCTGCGCGTCTTCCCTGGATCTGACGCCAGCCCATGCCCTACTGCCCACCCCCAACCGGGGCATGGTCCCCGCATCGCCTTTCCACGGCAGCCAGGAGAGCCCGACGCATGCCTCGCCACCTTGTTCGCGCCGTTTTGCTCGCCCTTTCGCTTCTCCTCGCCTGCACAGGCATTCGCCCCCAGGCCGCCCGGGCCGACCACATCCCGGCTGTAGTCGCAAACCCCACCCAGACGCCCCGGGTGTTGCGATCCGCCAGCGAACTGGACTATCCGCCGTTCGCCGTGGTCACTCCGGACGGCCGGGCCGACGGATTCTCCGTGGAGCTCCTGCGGGCCGTGGTCCACGCCATGGACATGGACGTGACCTTTGCCGTGGCCCCCTGGCACGTCATCAAACAGGCCCTGGCCGACGGCGAACTGGACGTGCTGCCCCTGGTGTCCTCCTCTCCGGAGCGGGCCGAAATCTACGATTTCACCGCCCCCTACCTGCGCATGCAGGGCACCATCTTCGTACGCCGCGGCGAGGATTCCATCCACGGCGAGGCCGACCTGGCCGGCAAGGAAGTCCTGGTCATGCGCGGGGACACGGCCCATGAATACGCCGACCGAAGACGCCTGACGGACAAGCTCATCCTGACCGACTCCTTCGAGGAGGCCATGCGGCTTTTGTCCCAGGGCCAGCACGACGCGGTCATCGTGCAACAGGTGGCGGGGTTGCAGATCATCCGCACCCTGGGGCTGAAAAACCTGGTGGACGTCGGCGCCGTCCAGGAGGAGAGCCTCAAGGTCTCACGCAAACCCCTGTCCGAATTCGAACAGAAATTCTGCTTCGCCGTGAAAAAGGGCGACACGGCCCTTCAGGCCGCCCTCAACGAAGGGCTGGCCGTGGTTTTTTCCAACGGCGTCTACGAAGCCCTCTACGACAAATGGTTCGGCCCCATCCTGCCCGGCCGCCCCATGGACGTGAAGGCCATGCTCATGGTCCTGGTTCCGGCCCTCCTGGTGCTGTCCGCCATGGGGTTGTGGTATTTGCGCCGCGAGGTGGCCCGCAAGACGCGGCACCTGTCAAAGGAGATCGAGGAGCGCCGCCGGGCCGAGGCCCTGATCACGGAGAAGGAGGCCTTCATCCGTTCCATCATGGACAACCTGCCCATCGGCATCGCCGTCAACTCCGTCGATCCCGAGGTGACCTTTACCTATTTAAACGACAACTTTTTCAGGTTCTACCGCACCACCCCCCAGGCCCTCGGCGCCCCGGACGCCTTCTGGGAGGCCGTCTACGAAGACCCCGAATTCCGGGAGGCCCTCCGGAAACGGGTGCTTGCGGACTGCGCCTCGCACGACCCGGCCCGCATGTCCTGGGCCGACATCCCCATCACCCGGGCCGGGGAGGAAACCACCTACATCACCGCCCGCAACATCCCCATCGCCGACAAGAGCCTGACGATATCCACGGTGTGGGACGTCACCGAGCAAAAACGGGCCGAGGCCGCCCTGACCGCCGCCAACAGGCGCCTTGAGGCCCTGTGGAGCATTTCCTCCCTGGCCAACGCCGATTTCCAGACCATCTGCACCCGGGCCCTCGACGAAATCGTGCGCATGACCGAAAGCGGCCTGGGTTTTTACGGCCTGCTGGACGAGGCCGAAACCGTGGTGACCATCCAGTCCTGGATCGGAGAGGCCATTGAGGGGTGCACCGTCACGGACAGCCCCCTGCGGTTTCCCCTTTCCGAGGCCGGGCTGTGGGCCGAGGCCGTGCGCCGCCGCGAGCCCTTGGTGGTCAACGACTACGCCGCGCCGCATCCGGCCAAGCGGGGCTGTCCGGCGGGGCATGTCTCCCTGTCCAGGCTGATGGTGGTTCCCCTGTCGTCAAAAGGCAAGATGGTGGCCGTGACCGCCGTGGCCAACCGCGACACCGACTACGGCCCCCAGGACGTGACCCAGGTCACGGCCTTCATGACCAGCGTCCAGGCCATCCTGGCCCGGATCACGGCCGAGGAGGCCCTGCGCGACAGCGAGGAACGCTACCGCTGCCTGTTCGAGCAGTCCCTGGACGCCATCGCCATCCAGCAGGGCATTCCCCCGGTCTTCACCTGGGTCAACCCGGCCTTCTGCGAGCTTTTCGGATACACACCCGAGGAAATCTACGCCCTTGAGCCCGGACAGGTATGGTCCCTGGTGCATCCCGACGACCGGGACATGGTGCGGCAAAGCCTCCTGGAGCGCCTGTCCGGCAATGCGGACGAGGTGCGCTACGCCTTCCGCATCCTGCGCAAGGACGGCGAGGTCCGCTGGGTGGAGGTCACCGGACGGAGAATGGAACGCGACGGCCGACATATGAACATGTCCATCTACCGCGACACCACCGCGCGCATGCAGGCCGAAGAGGCCCTGCTCGCAGCCAAGGAGCAGGCCGAGGCCGCCAACCAGGCCAAGTCGGAATTTCTGGCCAACATGAGCCACGAGATCAGAACCCCCTTAAACGGTATCCTGGGCATGCTCCAGCTCCTGGAGACCACCTCGCCCACCCCGGAGCAGAACGAATACCTCCAGGCGGCCACGGCCTCGTCCCTGCGCCTGACCCGCCTTTTGTCCGACATCCTCGACCTGTCCCGCATCGAGGCCGGCCGGATGCACGTCGAGGAGGCGCCGTTTCATCTGAATGCCGTCAAGGAGTCCATCCTGGAACTCTTCGGACTGACCGCCCTGGAAAAGGGCCTGGCCCTGGAGTTCGATGTCGCCGACGGCATCCCCCATATCCTGGTCGGCGACGAGGCCAGGCTGCGCCAGATCCTGTTCAACCTCATCGGCAACGCCCTCAAGTTCACCGATCACGGCCTGATCCGGGCCGAGGCGTCCCTGCTGCCCGGCGGGCCGGACGGCGGCGTCCGGCTGCTTTTTACCGTCCAGGACACGGGCATCGGCATCCCCGATGAGATGCTGGGGGACATATTCGAGCCCTTCTGCCAGGGCGAGACCGCCTATGTGCGGCGCTACCAGGGGGCGGGACTGGGGCTGGCCATCGTGCGGCGGCTGCTGCGGCTCCTGGGGGGGGAACTGGTCATCGACAACGGCGGCCCGGAAAACGGCGAAGGCCCGTCCGGCACCACCATCCATTTCTCCCTGCCCTTCCGGCTGCCCGAGGAGGCCGCATCCGTTCCCGGCCCGGCTTCGGCGGTCATGGCGCACATCGGCGAGCGGCCCCTGCGGGTGCTTCTGGCCGAAGACGACGAGGTCAGCATGCACCTGGCCCGCCGCCTGCTGGAGAAGGCCGGGCACACCGTGGTGGGGGCCGCCGACGGCCAGGAGGCCCTGGACCGGTTGAAAAAAGGCCGGTACGACCTGATCCTCATGGACATCCAGATGCCGGTTTTAAGCGGCCTGGAGGCGGTCCGCATGATCCGGGAATCCCCGGATTTCGCGTCCGTCTCGCGCATCCCCATCATTGCCATGACCGCCTACGCCATGGCCGGAGACAAGGAAAAATTCCTGTCGGCCGGGATCGACGCCTACGTGGCCAAGCCCCTGGAGCTTGCGGATCTGGACACGGCGGTCAGGCGGGCCGTGGCCAGCGGCATGGAATGAAACCCGGCCTGGGGACGCGGTGCTGCCGGCGGCATTCGAGATGAGACGCTGCCGAGCCGCCGCAGGGTGGCGCAAGCGGCATGCCTGCAAAGCCTCCTGGCGGGGCTTCGCCCGCCAGGGGCGGGCAGGCCGCGCCGGGCGGAGAGACACGAAAATATCACGCGCCCGACACGCCATGGCCGTGATCACCCCGTGTTTTTCAAGGCTTTGACGGATAACGAGGTATCAGCGACACCCCCAGGAGGCCGCCATGCCGGAAGACGACGCGCCCGCGCCGCCGCTTCGCAAGGATTGGAAATATCGCCTGGGCATGGGGCTTTTCATCTACAGCCTGGTGCCCCTGTGCACCATCGAGCTTGTGGCCCTGTTGCCCCTGGACACCGCCGAGACCGTCACCCTGGGGGCGGTGTACATCGGCTCGGGGGAACTGGCCTTTTTGGCCGCCGTGGCCCTTCTGGGCAGGCCCTTCATCCAGTCCGTCAAGGACAAGATCAAGGGCTTTTTCTTCTCCAAAAGGCCCGCCGCGCCGCCCAGGCCCATCGGCAAAATCCGCCACGGCCTGGGCATCGCGCTTCTTGCCGGCAGCCTCATCCCCTACTACGCCTCCATCGCCATCCTGCTTTTCACCCGCTCGCAGGAGGCGGACGCCAGGACGCTGCTCTATCTGCTGCTGTCCGGCGAGGTTCTGTTCCTGGCCAGCCTGTTCGTCCTGGGAGGGGAGTTCTGGGCGCGCCTCAAGCGCCTGTTCGAATGGCCGGGAAAAAACGGGGGGGAGGCCGCCTGACCCCCGGTTCCAAGGCCGAAGGAACCTGTCCGCGACATTTCGCGGCCGGGAAAAAGGCGGGCCGAACACCACGCCACGTAACGGCAACCACAAAACGCGGTTCGGCGCACACAACGGCCGGGCCGGGAGGACTCGCCATCATGGGCAAGACCGTACTGCTTCTCGGGACCGGGGCCATGGGCAGCCTGGCCGCCCAGACCATTTCCGCCTTTGACGAGGTCGGACATCTCATCCTGGCCAGCCTGGACAAGACCGAGGCCGAGCGGACGGCCGTCAGATGCCGGGGCGCGGTCACGGCCGAGGCCATCGACGTGACCGACCGCGCCCGGCTGGTGGCCCTCATGGGCCGGGCCGACGTGGTCCTCAACTGCGTGGGCCCCTTTTTCCGCTTCGGTCTGCCCATCCTCGAGGCGGCCATAGAGGCCGGGGTGGACTACCTGGACATCTGCGACGATCCCGAGCCGACCAAACGGATGCTCGACCTGGACGCCGCGGCCCGCGCAGCGGGCATGACCGCCGTAATCGGCATGGGCGCAAGCCCCGGCATCAACAACCTGCTCGGGGCCATGGTTCGCGCCGGCCTGGACGACGTCGACCTCCTGGTGGCCGGATGGAACATCGAGGAGAAAACCGGCGACACCCTGGCCTTTTCCGCCGCCGTGATCCACTGGATGGAGCAATGCTCGGGCACCATCCTGGAATGCCGCGACGGGGAACTGGTGGACGGCCGCCCCCTGGAAGACCTGGTCATCGACTATCCCGGCCGGGGCAGACGGACCATCTACACCGTGGGCCATCCCGAACCCGTCTCCTTCCACTATTCCTGGCCCGAGGTCCGGCGCACCCACTGCGGCATGGTCATGCCCTCGGCCTGGATCAAGGGCTTCCGCGACTACCGCGACGCCATCGACGCCGGGAGGATGACCCTGGAGGAGGCCGGGCGCGACCTTGTCGAACACGCCTCGAAATCCGGCCTCCTGGACGCCCTGTTCACCCACCTGTCGCGACTTGTTGACGGGCCGAGGCTGCCGCTGTTCTTCGTCCTGGGGCAGGGCACGCGCCACGGCCGGCCGGCCACCGTGGCCGCATCGCTCCGGGCCACGCCGCCGGACATGGCCGCCATGACCGGCATTCCCCTGGCCCTGGGCGCGATCATGCACCTGCGCGGCATGATCCTGGGTACGGGCGTCATGGCCCCGGAACGGGCCTTTTCGCCCCAGGCCTTTTTCGAGCTTTTCGCCCCCTACTGCACCCTGCCCCGGCCCTGCCCGGCCAAGGATCTGGTGGATCTGGTCCGGGAGTAGGGCCGAACATCCGGCCACACCTTGTTTTTTTCCCATGGGCGGGGCATTGATACGATATGGAGAGAGCAGTTCCGCCCTGTATCGGTTATGGAGCGCAGGAGCGCCCATGACCACGCGGCCCGGCATCCGGCACATGTCTTGTCCCCGGCCGCCCCTTGCCCAGGGCGGCCTCCCTTCCCGGACGCCAGCCCCTGGGACGTTTTCATGACGCCACGGATCGCCCCGAGCCCTCCCCCTGCCGTGCTCCCGGCCATACGGATCGCCCTGATCCTGGCCTTCGGACTGCTCTTCGGCACGACTCTGAAGATGCCCGGCCCGGCCCTGGCCGCCTCCGGGACGCTCTCCACGGCATCGGGGCCGGTCCTGCGCCGCGCCGACGGAGTCTACCAGGGCATTCCCTATGCCGCGCCTCCTGTGGAGGCCTTGCGCTGGCGGCCGCCGCAACCGGTCCGCCCCTGGGTCGAGCCCCTGGCCTGCGACGCCCCCGGCCCCCAGTGCCCTCAAAAGGACGCCGACGGCGACACGGACGAGAACTGCCTGACCCTTGGCGTGCGCACCCCGGCCCGAGTGGACGGCGACCGCCTGCCGGTCATGGTCTTTTTTCACGGCGGGGCCTTCACCTCCGGGGCGGGGTCGCTTTCCCTCTACGCGGGCGGGGAACTGGCCCGCGAGGGCGTGGTCCTGGTGACCGTGAACTATCGCCTGGGGGCCCTGGGATTCATGGCCCATCCGGCCCTGTCCGCCGAATCGCCCGCGGGCGTCTCCGGCAATTACGGCCTGTTGGACCAGCAGGCGGCCCTTTCCTGGGTCCGGAGCAACATCGCGGCCTTCGGCGGCGACCCGGACAACGTGACCGTGTTCGGCCAGTCGGCCGGGGCCGCGTCCGTGCTGGCGCACCTGGTCAGTCCGGCAGCGGCCGGGCTTTTCCACAAGGCCATCCTGCAAAGCCCCGTCGGGCCGGGAGCCTTTCGTCCCTTGAAAAAACCGGCCCGCGGCGTCGCCTCGGCCGAGGACATCGGCCGCCGCCTGGCCGCGCGCCTGGGCGCGGACAAGACACCCGGCGAGCTGGCCGCCCTGCGCGCCGCATCCGCCGAGGACATCCTGGCCGCGACCGAGGCCCTGAGGCCCGAGGCGGGCTTGGAGGTGGCCGGGGTCGTGTGTTCCCCCACGGTGGATGGCGTTACCGTGCCGGATCATCCCCTGACGCTCTTTGCCAAGGGCAGGCAACACCACGTGCCGCTGGTCATCGGCACCACCGCAAACGAATCCTCCCTGTTCCTGGACAACCTCGATCCCCCGGCGGACACCACCGAGGGCTACGACCGGCTGGTGGCGCTCCGGTTCGGGGCCGATGCGAAAAAGATCCTGGCCCTGGCCCCGGGCCGCGAACCCGGCCTTTGGAACGACCTGGAGCGGGTGGTCAGCACGCGCTGGTTCCTGGCCCCGGCGGTTGTCCTGGCCCGAGCCCAGGCCGCCTCCGGCGCGCCGTGCTTCGTCTACCGCTACGATCTCCCGCCCCCGCTCGGGGCGCTTGCCGCCCTGGAGGACGAGGGCGACGCCTTGGGGGTTTCCCCGCAAAAGGCCGGGGTTCCCCATGGCGCGGAGCTTTTCCCGGTCTTCGGCTTCGAAAGTCCCTGGCTGGGCTTCGACGACGCCGACCGGGCCGTGGGACGGGCCATTCGCCGCGCCTGGACCGCGTTCGCCAGGACCGGCCGCCCCGCCATGGCGGACGCCCCCGTATGGCCACGCTTCGATCCGGCAGCGCCCCGGATCATGGTCTTCGGCAATACCCCGCAGGTGCGTTCCCTCCCCAGGGAGCCGCTTGTCCCATTGGTCGAACGTTCCTGGCAGTCCACCACCTATTAAACGGAGAGCGGAATGCGTCAGCGCCCCCACAGTACATCCGGCACGGCCGGCAGAACCATGGTCTCCCGGGATGCAACACGTTGTGGCCGCCGGGCCCTGGCGCCCTTTTTCGCCCTGGCCCTCTTTCTGGCCCTTGCGGCCTGCGCCGAGGACAAGCCGCCCTTCGAAAAGCCGCCCACGCCCGTGGAAACCGTGGCCGTGGAGGCGCTCCCCGTGGGCGACGCCCTGACCTATTCGGCCACCCTCGTCCCGAACGAGCGCGTCGACCTGGCCTTCAAGGTCGGCGGCTACGTGAAGGACATCGCCACGGCCCCGGGTCCGGACGGCAGGCCGCGCATCCTGCAAAAGGGCGACAAGGTGACGCAGGGCATGGTCCTGGCGGCGCTCAAGGACGACGACTACCAGGCCACGCTCAAAAAGGCCCAGGCCGCCCGGGAGGAGGAGCTGGCGTCGCTTCGCGAGGCCACCATCAACTACGAGCGCTACCAGACCCTCTACAATCAGAAGGTCGTGGCCAAGAGCGAACTCGACAAGGCCAAGGAGAAATTCGACTTCTACAAGGCCTCGTCCGAGCGCACCGCGCACCAGATCGAGGAAGCCCGGCTCCAGCTCAAGGATACGGTGCTCGCCGCCCCCCTGGACGCCCTGGTCCTGGCCCGCTCCATCGAAAAGGGGACGCTGGTGGCCTCGGGAACCCAGGCTTTCGTCCTGGCCGACCTGTCCACGGTGAAGGCCGTGCTCGGCGTGCCCGATTTCATGCTGCGGCACGTGCATCCCGGCGACGCCGTACCCGTCAAGGTGGAGGCCCTGGGCAACCAGGTCTTTCAAGGAACCGTGACGTCGGTGGCCCCCTCGGCCGACCCCAAAAGCCGGGTCTTTGACGTGGAGGTGGCCATCAAAAACCCGGACCTGACCCTCAAAGACGGCATGATCGCCTCGGCCACCCTGGCCGGGGAAAAGGTCTCGCGCCTGGTGCTGCCGGTCTCCGCCGTGGTCCGCGACCCCGCCGACCCGAACGGATTCCTGGTCTATGTGGTGCTCGAGGGCGGCGGCGTGGTCACGGCCAAGGGCCACACGGTGACCATCGGCGACGTGGTGGGCAACCGGGTGACCCTCATCGAGGGCCCCCAGCCCGGGGCCAGGGTCATCACCACCGGCGCGACCATGGTCCACGACGGCGCCCCCGTGCGCGTCATCAAATAGGGGGGAGGCATGCACCCAAGCGACGAGACGCGCATCGCGAAAACGCGCAATCTGGCCCGTTATTTCGTCGAGAACCCCCACATCTCGGCCGTCCTGCTCATCCTGGTCCTGGTGTGGGGCTATTTCGGGCTGACGGAGATGCCCCAGCGCAAGGATCCCTACCTGGCCGTGCGCGTGGCCATGGTGCTGTGCCCCTGGCCGGGCATCGACGCCGAACGCGTGGAGCTCCAGGTCACCCGGCGGCTCGAGCGGTCCATTGCCGAAAACACCCACGTCAAACGCATCCTGTCCACCTCCCGCACGGGGCTTTCGGTCCTCACCGTGGAACTGACCGAGGACATCGAGGAGACGGGCGAAATCTTCGACGACATCGATCTTCGCATGCGCGGCATCCTGGATCTGCCCGAAGGGGCCGGGCCCGTGATCTTCATGAAGGACTTCGGAGACACGGCGGCGCTCATGCTCACCGTGGCCTCGCCGCCCGTGTCCGAGGTGGAGGCGGACCTGCGCTCCCGGGAGGTGGTCCGGGTCATGGGCGAACTGCGGGCCAGGGCCCGGGAAGGCGCGGCCGCCGAGCGGGTCAGCCTGGCCTTCGTCTTCTCCCATGCGGCCAGCCCCTCCATGGTCCGGCGGCAGGCCGAATCCCTGGCCGGTTATTTGGCGGAAAAGGGGCTTTTCTCCGATACCCAGGTCTACGCCGGCCCGAACCTCGTGGTCCTGGACGGAGCCGCCACGGCCGCGCCCCAGGCCTTGCAGGAGGCGGTCTACGACTTTGCCGTGACCAGGATCCATCTTTCCGAGATAAGCCCCGACATCTGGGAACCGGCCGTGATCCGCGACCCGGCAAACGCCAGGCAGGCCCTCCTGGCCGTGGCCGGAAGCAAATACAGCTACCGCCAGCTCGAGGCCTACACCGACCAGATCATGCGGCGGCTGTTAGGCGTGCCCATCGTCTCCAAGGTCACCCGGTGGGGCGTGCAGCAGGAGGCCGTCTATCTGGAATATTCCCAGGAACGGCTGGCCGCCCATGCCGTCACCCCCTGGACCATCCGCGATGCCCTGGGCGCCCGCAACGCCACGGGCGCGGGCGGGGTGCTGGAATTCGGAGGCCAGAACCTGGTCATCGACCCGTCCGGGCGCTTCACCAGCGAACAGGAACTGGGACAGACCCTGATCGCCGCCTCGGGATCAGGCACCGGAGCCTATCTGAAAGACCTGGTGGACATGGAGCGCTACTATCGCACCCCACCGGAAAACCTCAACTATTTCATGTACAAGGACAAAGAGGGAACCTGGCGGCGGGCGCTGGGCATCACCCTGGCCGTGAACATGCGCCACGGCCAGAAAATCAGCGACTTCTCCGAGCAGGTGGACGAGGCCCTGGCCGAGGTCACGGCCCGGCTCCCGGAAGACCTGATCATGGCCCGGACCTCGGACCAGCCCCGGCAGGTGGAGGAAAACGTCGAGCTGTTCATGGAGGCCCTGGGCGACGCCGTATGGCTGGTGGTCCTGGTGTCGCTTGTCGGCTTCTGGGAGTGGCGCTCGGCCCTGCTCATGGCCCTGTCCATCCCCATCACCCTGGCCATGACCTTCGGCATGATGCACCTCATGCATCTCGACCTGCAGCAGGTGTCCATCGCCTCCCTGATCCTGGCCCTGGGGCTTCTGGTGGACGATCCCGTGGTGGCCAACGACGCCATCAAGCGCGACCTGGCCCTGGGGCACCCCCGGGGCGTCGCCGCCTGGCTCGGGCCCACCAAGCTGGCCCGGGCCATCCTCTACGCCACCATCACCAACTGCATCGCCTATCTGCCCTTCCTTTTGCTCAAGGGCGATACCGGGCGCTACCTCTTCGCCATGCCCGTGGTCATCACGGCCTCGCTCGTGGCCTCACGCCTGGCCTCCATGAGCTTCATCCCGTTTCTCGGCCGCTACCTGCTCAAGCCCTCGACCAAGCCCGAACCGACGGAGACGCAGCGCCGCACCACGGGCTTTTCCGGCATGTACTACCGGCTGGGGGGGTTTCTCATCGACCACCGCTACTGGGTGCTTGCCCTGTCGCTTCTGCCCCTCGCCGGGGGGGCCTACCTGCAGACGCACTTGAAGCCCCAGTTTTTCCCCAACGACCTGTCGTACCTGTTTTACGCCGACGTCTGGCTGCCCGAGGACGCCCCCATCCAGGCCACGGACGCCGTGGCCCGGCAGGCCGAGGACATCATCCGGGAGACCTTGGCCGCCTACGAGGCCGCCCATCCGGACAAGGACGGCACGCCCAGGCCGGTGCTCCGGCAGGTGACGACCTTCGTGGGCGGCGGCGGGCCGCGCTTCTGGTTCTCGGTCTCGCCCGAGCAGTCCCAGCCCAACTACGCCCAGATTCTCATCGAGGTCACGGACAAGTGGCTGACGCCGAAGCTCCAGGAGCCCCTGCAGACGGCCCTGAGCTCGCGCATCCCCGGGGCGCGCATCGACGTGCGCCAGCTTGAGAGCGGCGAGCCTGTGGGGGTGCCGGTACAGATCCGGCTCTTGGGCGAGGACATGCGGGAGCTGCGCCTCCAGGCACAGCGGCTCAAGAACATCTTCCGCGACCTGCCCATGGCCTACCGGGTGCGTGACGACTGGGGATCGGAGATCATGAAGGCCAGGCTCACGGTCAATCCGGACAAGGCCAACCTGGCCGGATTGACCAACCGGGACGTGGCCCGGTCCTCCATGGCGGCCATGAACGGCCTGGAGGCGGCCACCCTGTCCGAGGGCCGCCTGATCATCCCGGTCATCACCCGGCTGCGCGCCCAGGAACGGGCGAGCCTGGACGACATCGCCAACCTCTATGTCTACTCCGAGGCCGACCCGGAAAAAAGGACGCCGCTGGGGCAGGTGGCCAGCCTGGATTTCGAGGCGGCCACGGAAAAGATCGCCCGCCGCGACCAGTACCGGACCATCGTGGTCTCCTGCCATCCCACCCCGGGCCATCTGCCCTCGGAGGTGGTGGCGGCGGCCATGCCGCACCTCGAGGCCTTCCAGAAGGAGCTTCCCCCGGGCATCCGGCTGCAGATCGGCGGGGAGCATGAAAAGCAGGTCAGCGGCTTCGCCGATCTCACGGTGGTCCTGATCATCTCCGTGGCCGGCATCTACATGGCCCTTTTGTTCCAGTTCAAAAACGCCGTGAAGCCGCTGATCGTCTTCTCGGCCATTCCCTACGGCGCGGCCGGGGCCATCGCCTCGCTGTACGTCATGGGCTCGCCCTTCGGGTTCATGGCCTTTTTGGGCATCATCAGCCTCATCGGGGTCATCGTCAGCCATGTCATCGTGCTTTTCGACTTCATCGAGGAAAAGCTCGAAGAGGGCGAGGATCTGCGCACGGCGCTCCTCGACGCGGGCATCCTGCGCCTGCGGCCGGTGATGATCACGGTGGGGGCCACGGTCATCGCCCTGTTCCCCCTGGCCACCTCGGGCGGCCCCCTGTGGGAGCCGCTGTGCTACGCCCAGATCGGCGGCCTGACCGCGGCCACCTTCATCACCCTGCTCATGGTGCCGGTCATCTATTCCATCGCGGCCTTCGACCTGAAGATCATCCCGTCCAGCGCCCCGAAACACGGGGATGACGCGGCGGCGTAACGGGCGAAGGGGCGGGGAAACCCCCGTCCCCGGCATGACGCAAAAAGCCCCCGGAACCTCGGTTCCGGGGGCCTGGGCCGACACGCGGCAATAAAGCCCATTCGTTGCGGGATTCCAAGGGGCCAAGGCCCCTGGCTCACGGAGAGTCTCCCTGCGTCAGCTCCCCGCCCCGCCCTCCAGCCGATACGGTCAATCGAACCCGCGCCGGTCCACCAGGCGCGGCGCGTTCTCCGGAAGCCCCTGGCCTGCGGGCAGCACCGTCACCCTGGGCCGCAGCTTGAGCCGGGCCTGAAAGGCGGCCGTGAACCGCTCCACGTCCAGGGGACCGCCGGGACCGTCGCAGCAGGCCATAAATTCGATCGCATCCTTGCCGCCCGGGTTGGATACCACGATCTGCCAGGCCGTGATGCAGGGAAAGCCTTGCGCCACCTCCGCCGCCTGGGACGGATAGATGAACTGCCCCTTGACCTTGGCCGTGTCGTCCACCCGGCCCAGGATTCCGGCCAGCCGTGCCGACGTGCGGCCGCAGGCGCAGGGCTCGGCCACAAGCCGGGACAGGTCGCCCGTGGCCAGCCGGATGAGGGGATAGGCCGTGGAAAAGGGCGTGAACACCACCTCCCCCACCTCGCCCACGGGCACGGGCCGCCCGGTGCCGGGCTCGCAGATCTCCACGTATCCCCGGGAGGTGACGTGCATGCCGGACAGTTCAGGGCATTCGTAGGCGATGCAGCCCACGTCGGCCGTGCCGTAGCCCTGGCGGATGGTCATCCCGAAGGCCTCCTGGACCTTTTTGCGCAGGCTCTCGGGCAGCCGCTCGGCGGCCACGAAGGCCACCCGCAGCCGGAAATCTTTCTTCAGGTCCAGGCCTCGGGCCAGGGCCTTGTCGGCGATGACGTCCAGATAGCTGGTCATGCCCACGAATCCGGTGACCGGAAGTTTCGTCAGAAGCTCGATCTGCGCCTCGGTGTTGCCGGGACCGGCCGGGATGACCGTACATCCCAGCTCCAGGAGCGGCTCTTCGAGCATGAGCCCGGCCGGGGTCAGGTGGTAGCTGAAGGTCATCTGCACCAGGTCGCCCGCCGTGAACCCGGCGGCGGCAAAGGCCTCGGCGAACCCCCAATAGTCCGGGCCGGGCCCCTCGGGGTCGTAGATCGGCCCGGGAGACTGGTAGATGCGCCGCAGTCCGGAGATGCCCCGGGCGAGCAGGGCGTCCAGGCCCCGGCCGCCGTCTTGAAGCTCCATGAGCCTTTTTTTGGGCAGAACCGGGATGCGCGCGAAGTCCTCGAAGGTGGCCACGTCGTCCGGGCCGAGCCCAGCGGCCTCCATGCGGCCGCGAAATTCCCGGCAGCCATCAAAGGCCAGGGCCACGATCCCGCGCAGCCGGGCGAGTTTGGCGTTTGCGGCCTGGTCTGGAGAGGCGGATTCCAGGGGGCTGTAAAACGGGGATGCGCCGGTATTGCGGTCCATCTCGTGATCCCTTCTGCCTGTCGGGTGTGACCCCATCCTGGTGGTTTCGCGCCCGGCGGCAAGGCCGCCCCGGTGGAGCGCCCTGACAGCCGGCGTATTCGCATGATGGAAAACGATTGAAACTGCTTTTTTCTTAAATAAAACAGAGGCATCCCGGCATACGCAAGGCTTGCCTAGCCCAGCCAGCGTTTCCGGCGCCGGTAGTGCTTGACGTCCCGGTAGCGGCGTTTTTCGCCGCCATGGGACATCCCCAGGTAGAATTCCTGCACGTCGGGGTTGCTGGCCAGCTCGGCGCACGATCCTTCGAGCACGATGCGGCCGTTCTCCATGATGAATCCCACGTCGGCCACGCTCAAGGCGGCCCGGGCGTTCTGCTCCACCAGGAGGATGGTCACGCCCTCGTCGCGGTTGACGCGGCGGATGATGTCGAAGATCTCCTCCACCAGAAGGGGGGCCAGCCCCAGGGACGGCTCGTCCAGGAGCAGCAGCCGGGGCTTGGCCATCAAAGCCCGGCCGATGGCCAGCATCTGCTGCTCGCCGCCGGACATGTACCCGGCCAACTGCTGCCGCCGCTCCTTGAGGCGCGGGAAATACGTGTAGACCCGCTCCACGCTGTCCCGAAACTCCCTGGCCGGACGGGTCACCCCGCCGCAGCGCAGATTGTCCTCCACGGACATGTCCTCGAAGACCCGGCGGCCCTCCATGACCTGGAACACCCCCATGCGCACGATTTTCTCCGGGGGCAGGCGGTTGATGGCCGTGCCGTCGAACATGACCCGGCCGTCGGTGATCTCCCCGTCCTCCCCGGCCAGAAGCCCGGAGATGGCCTTGAGCGTGGTGGACTTGCCGGCCCCGTTGGCCCCGAGCAGGGCCGTGATCCGGCCCTGCCCGGCGCAAAGCGACAGGCCCTTGAGCGTCAACACCACGTCGTTGTAGACGACTTCCAGGTTCTCAACGGCCAGCATGTCCACGGCGTCTATTTCCCCAGCCATTCGGCCTTTCTCTCCAGGCTTTCCCGGGCCACTTCCACCATCTTGCCGTCCTCCACCTTGTAGATGAAGACCGCCATGTTGGGGCGGTGGTCGTTCGGGAAGAAGCTGATGGGCGGGGTCAGCCCCATGGGATCGAAGTCGCGCAGGGTCTCCAGGGCCTCCTTGATGGCCGGGCCGGTCAGCTCACCCTTGGCCGCAGCGATTTTCAGGCCCTCGGCCATGACCAGCATGGAGGCGAAGCCCCGGATGTAGTGGGTCATCTTGGGCGTCCCCCCGGACATTTTCTCGATGACCGCCATGCCCGGCACGTCCTGGCCGTAGACCACGGCGGTCTGCAGGGAATAGGCGCCGTTGGCGGCGTCTCCGGCCAGCTTCACCAGGCTTTCGTCCACGCCCCAGATGTTGCAGAAAAAGGTGGTGGCGAAGCCGAGCTTCTGGGCGTCCTTCATGACGATGGCCGCCGAGGGGGTGGTGCCGCCGATCCACACGTAGTCCGGGGCCAGCTTCTGCAGGCGCAAAAGCTGGGCCATGGCGTCCATGGCGTTTAAGGCCACGTTCTCGTCGCCCACGATCTCGAATCCCAGCTCCTTGGCGTATTCCTTGGCCCCGGGGATGGGGGCCAGGCCGTAGGGATGGTCGGGGTAAACGAAGGCCACCTTGGGGGCCTCGGGCTTTTTCCAGTTGTCCTTGAAGTACTTGAGCGCCGCCCGGATCTGGGTGGTGTAGTCGGCGGCCACGAAGAAGTTGTAGGGGGCCTTTTCCGGATCCGTGAGGTGGGCGGAATAGGAGGCCGAAAGGGTGGGAATCTGGTCCTTGCCCACGAACTTGGTCAGGGCCTCGGTGTCCTGGGTGCCCCAGCCCTGCAGGGCCACGATCTTGTCCTGGGAGATGAACCGCTTGTAGGCGGCCAGGGCCTGCTGGGCGTTGTAGGCGTAGTCCACCTCCACGAGGTTGACTTTCTTCCCGGCGATGCCGCCGTTTTCATTGATGTATTTTGCGGCGTCCTTGATACCCTCGGAATAGGGCACGCCCACGGCCGAGGTCGGACCCGAGAGGTCGGACAGAAGCCCGATGGTGATGGCGTCCTGGGCGAACGCCGCCGTGGACAGGGCCAGGACACAGGCCAGGGACCAGGCCAGATATTTCGCCATGCGGTGCATAACACCCTCCTCGGTTAAACGGTTTCCCTGCGATCCGCCCGCCGCCTTCCCGTTCGGACGGGGCCCGGACAGTTCCCGGCGCGACGCGCCGGCAGCCACGCGGCGGGCCACGCGTCGCATCCGGCTAATGGGCAAACGGGTACAGCTTCCAATAGGCCTTCATAAGCCGCCAGCGGTTGGCCAGGCCCTCGGGCTCGAAAATGAGGAACAAGACCAGCACCAGCCCGAAGACGCCCTCTTTCATAGCCAAGAGCGCGCCGCTGATGTCCGTGAAAAAGGCCCCGGCATGATGGGCCAGGAAATTGAGGAACTCCGGCAGGATGGTGATGAATACCGCCCCGAACACCCCGCCCAGCACGCTGCCCAGCCCCCCGATGATGATCATGGCCAGATAGCTGACCGAAAGCCCGATGCCGAACTGCTCCGGGGTGATGTACATGGTGTAGAAGGCCCACAGAGCCCCGCCCACCCCGGCCAGGAAGGAGCTGATGCCGAAGGCCCGCAGCTTGTAGGCAAAAAGATCCACGCCCACGATCTCGGCCGAGAGGTGATGGTCGCGGATGGCCACGAAGGCCCGGCCCAGGCGGGTGCGCATGACGTTTCGCACGCACAGGACGCACAGGGCGGCCACGGCCAGGGTCAGGTAGAACATCTTGGCGTCGGTATCGAAAGAAAAGCCGAACATCTCGGGATGGTCCACAGCCATGCCGCTGGAGCCGCCGGTGACCGCGTCCCAGTGCAAGAAGACGTATTCGAGGATGAGCTGGGCGGCCAGGGTGGCGATGGCCAGGTAGATGCCCTTGAGGCGCAGGGACGGCAGGCCGAAGAACATGCCCACTGCGGCCGTGACCAGCCCGGCCGCGGGCAGGACGGCCAGAAACGGCAGCCCCAGGCTGGCCAGATAGGCCGCGGCATAGGCTCCCACTCCGAAAAAGGCCCCGTGCCCAAGGGATATCTGGCCGCAGAATCCGGTCAGGAGGTTCAGGGACACGGCCCCGATGACGGCGATGTTGATCAGGCACAAAATCGAGATCAGGTAGTTGTTCATGGCCAGGGGGGCCAGACACAGGACCGCCCCGAAAAGCCCCATGGACACCATGAGAAACCGGCTGGGGAAGATGCGGGCCTCGCCCGCGTAGGTCCGGAAAAACAGTCCGCATTGTCCGTGCATGGGCTACACCCGCTCGATTTCCCGGGCCCCGAACAGCCCGTAGGGTTTGATCATGAGGATGACCACCAGGAGGATGAAGGCGGCCACGTCCTTGAATCCCCCGAGGCCCAGGAACTCCTTGGCCGCGCCGTCGCAGACGTTTTCCAGGACGCCCACGATGAGCCCGCCCAGTGCCGCGCCAAGCAAGCTGTCCAGGCCGCCCAGGATCACGGCCGGGAAGACCTTCAGGCCCAGGTGCCCGAGCTGGGCGTTGATGCCGTTGATGTTGCCCAGGATCACCCCGCCGATGGAGGAGACCATGGCCGCGATGCACCAGGACAGGGCGAAAATGTTCTTGATGCCGATGCCCATGCTGGCGGCGGCCTGCTGGTCGAAGGCCGTGGCCCGCATGCTGATGCCCAGCCGGGAATATTTGAAAAAGGCCGAGAAGATGAGAAACAGGATCACGGACAGGGCAAAGGCCGCCAGATAGACCGGGGCCACGGGCAGCCCGGCGATCATCACCGGCTCCTGGGGCAGGACCGGCGGGAAGACCTGGATCTGGGTGCCCCAGAAGAGCTGCACCAGGGACTTGAGCACGGACGAAAGCCCGATGGTGACCATGACCACGCTGATGATGGGCTCGCCGATCATGGGCCGCAGGATCAGGCGCTCGATGACGATGCCCAGCACGAAGGAAAAGGCCAGGGTCATGAGAAAGGCCACCAGGAACGGCAACTGGGCCTGGACCGTGAGCGCGAAACAGACGTAGGCCCCGACCATGACCAATTCGCCCTGGGCGAAGTTGACCACCTTGGTGGCCTTGTAGATGATGACGAAGCCCAGGGCCACCAGACTGTAGATGCTGCCGACCACCAGCCCTGAAATGAACAATTGCAGATAGTATTCCACGCCCTCTCCCTTCTCCTTGCCGATACCCCGGGCCGCCCTACGCGGCCGTCCGGTCCTCCACGTCCATGAGCGCCAAGTCCCCGCACATCTCCCGGACGCTGGCGTCCTGATAGGTGATCTCGGCCCGCAGGTTCATGCTGCACGCCGGGGAATACAGGGCCTCGACGAGGGCCCCGTAGCGTTCGGAAACCACCTTGCGCCGCACCTTGCGGGTGCGGGTCAGTTCCCCGTCGTCGGCGTCGAGTTCTTTGAAAAGCAGGACGAAGCGCCTTATCCGCATCTGGGGGGAAAGTGTGGCGTTGATGGCCGCGATCTCGTCCTTGACCAGGGCATAGACCTCGGGCTTGGCGGACAGGTCCTGATAGGTGGTGTAGGTCAGGGCCTTGGACTCGGCCCAGCGGCCCGCGATCTCGGCGTCGATGCACACGATGGCCGCCAGATGGTCCCGGCCGTTCCCGAAGACCACGGCCTCCCGGATGTAGGGCGAGAACTTGAGCTTGTTTTCCATGAACTGGGGGGAGAACCGGAATCCGTCGTTGAGGGTCATGACGTCCTTGACCCGGTCGATGACCACCAGACGGCCCTGATCGTCGAAATATCCGGCGTCGCCCGAGCGCAGGCGGCCGTCGGCGGTCAGGGTCTCGGCCGTGGCCTCCGGATTCTTGTAATAGCCCAAAAACACCGAGGGGCTCTTGGACAGGATCTCGCCGTCCTCGGCAATGGTCAACTCCGTCCCCGGAATGGCCTGGCCCACGGAGGTGAAATCCACGGCCCCGTCGCGGTGGATGCAGGAGATGCCGGAGATTTCCGTCTGGCCGTAGATCTGCTTCAGGTTGACGCCGATGGCATGGAAGAACCGGAAGGCGTCGGGCCCCAGCGCCGCGCCGCCGGTACTGGCCGAGCGCACGTTGGAAAACCCCAGCCTGTCCTTGAGGGCCCGGAACAGGCAGAACCAGGCCACGCCGTAGGCCAGCCGCAGGCCCAGGCCCGGGCTTTTCCCGGCGAACCGGACATCGGCCAGGCGGATGCCCACGGGCAAAAACAGGTTGTAGAGAAAGCGCTTGACGGGCGTGGTCTCCATGATCTTGACCCGCACCCGGGCGGCCAGGTTCTCCCAGACCCGGGGCGGCGAGAAGATGACGTTGGGGCCGATCTCGCGGATGTTGTCCTGCACCGTGTCCGGCTCCTCGGGGAAATTCACGGTGAAGCCGAACAACAGCGCCGAGGCCACGGCCATCATCTGTTCGCCCATCCAGGCCAGAGGCAGAAACGAGACGAATTCGTCGGAAGGACGCCTGGCGTCCACCAGCCCCAGGTTGTGGGCCATGGCCAGGAGGTTTTTGTGGGAGAGCATGGCCAGCTTGGGCCGCCCGGTGGTGCCCGAGGTGGTGGCGATCAGGGCCGGGTCGTCGGGGGACAGGGCGGCCACCCAGTCGGGAAACTGCCCGGCCAGGTCGCGGCCCGCCTCGCGCACGGCGTCGAAACTCACGAGCCCCGGCTCGTCCACCCCGGCCAGGCCCTTGGGGTCGTGGTAGACGATGTGCTCCAGTTGCGGCAGCCCCTGGCGCAAAGACAGCATCTTGTCCACCTGCTCCTGGTCCTCGGCCACCACCAGGCGGGCCTCGGCCAACTCCAGGATGTAGGCGATCTCATCGGCCGGGGCGTCCTGGTACAGCCCCAGGGCCATGCCGCCCAGGGCCTGGATGGCCAGCTCCGCGAACAGCCATTCGGGCCGGTTGTCGCCGATGAGGATGACGATATCCCCCCGCCCGAAGCCCAGTTTCTTCAGGCCCCCGGCGAATTCGGCGGCGGCGGCCAGGTAGTCGTTCCAGGAAAAACGCTGCCACACGCCCCACTGCTTCTCCCGCAGGGCGGTCTTTTTCCCATGGGCCCGAGCTTTTTTGCACAGCAGGCCGGGAAGCGTGTCGAGATACGGTTTTGGGGCCTCGCCCATGACGCCATCCACGATGTTTCGGGTTCGATGATTGAAAATTGGCCCTTACGGCCCAGGAACACCTCGTCGTCGCCACCAGGGGGCAAGCGCCATGTCCGCGTCGGCCATGACCGCCCAAACCAAAAAAATACGTCAGTATTTTTAAATAATTATCATTCCAAAACAGTCCCGCCGCCAACCGCCCCCCCGCTAACGGCCCAGGAACACTCCGTCGTCGCCACCCAGGTAGGCGGCCACCACGTCCGCGTCGGCCATGACCTCCTCGGGCGACCCCTCGGCCAGCACCCGGCCGAAATCCAACACCACCACCTTGTCCGAGATATCCATGACCACACCCATGTCGTGCTCCACCAAAAGCACGCTCATGCCCCACTCCTCGTTGATGTCCAGGATGTAGCGGGCCATGTCCTCGGTCTCTTCCAGGTTCATGCCGGCCATGGGCTCGTCGAGAAGGATCAGGTCGGACTCGGCGGCCAGGGCCCGGCCCAGCTCCACGCGCTTTTGCACGCCGTACGGCAGCTTTCCGGCCGCCTGGTGGCGGTAGGGCGACAGCCCCAGGAAATCGATGACGTCCTCCACCCGGCGGCGGTGGGCGTCCTCGGCCCGGCGGGCCTTGCCCAGGTAGAGGATGGAGGCCAAGATCCCGTAGTCCATGCGGGCGTGGCGGCCGACCATGAGGTTGTCCAGGACCGACAGGCCCCGGAACAGGGCGATGTTCTGGAAGGTGCGCGACAGGCCGAGCTTCGTGCGGGCATGGGAGGGCACGGCCAGCAGGTCGGCCCCGTTCAAGGCGATGGACCCGGAGTCGGGAACGTAGCGGCCGCTTATGCAGTTGAGCATGCTGGTCTTTCCCGCGCCGTTGGGGCCGATGAGGGAGACGATGGCCCCCTTTTCCACGGAAAAGCCCACGCCGGTCAGGGCCGCCAGCCCTCGGAAGGTCAGGGTCACGTCGTTGACGTCGAGAAAGGCCATCAGGGCATCCACTCGCTTTCGAAGTCCGCGGCGGACACCAGCCGGTATCCCTTGTGCTCGATGGCCCCGGCCACCAGGCAGGGATCGTCCACGGCCAGCCGGATGACCACCATGCGGCGGTTCTCATGATAAAACGTACCGGTGGCGATGATGCTCACCCCCAGATCCTTGATGATGCCCGAAACCTCATGCAGGACGCCGGGCCGGTCTTCGACCTCGAAGACGATGCGCGAGCCGCCCTGCTTGAGCCCCATCTCCTCCACCAGCACGTCGAGCATGACCGAGCGGTTGATGTAGCCCACGAGCTTGCCCTGTTCGTTGACCACGGCCAGCCCGGCCAGATTCTTCTGGTGCATGATCTCGGCGGCCTGCTCGATCTCCATCTCCGGATGCACGGTGGTGATGTCCCGGCGCATGATCTTTTTCACCGTGAGCTTGGACAAAAGATACAGGGCCTCGTGCTTGTCCAGGGTGGTCATGATGGAGGGCAGGGCCAGGGCGATGTCCTCCTTGCGCACGTAGCCCACCAGATCCTTGTTCTCGTCCACCACCAGGAGCATCCACAGCTGGGTGTCCTTGAGCAGTTTGTCCGCCTCAAGGACCGGCGTGAGCGGGGTGACCTTCTTGAAGTCTTTGAGCATCTTGAGGCCTACGTACATCGGCATTCCTCCATGTCGGCGGAAAAACACGAAAAGGACAAAAATGGGCAGCCACGCGGCGACAATCGGGCTCACATACCGCAAGTCATTTCCCATGCACAAGCATTTCTTGAATAACCGCCGCACCGGAGACCGGTTTTCCCCCTTCCGTTATATTCATAAAAATATGACACACTCTTTCCTCGTGCCGCGTCAACGCCATGCGGGACATTCTCCGCCGTCCGGCGCATCCCCTCCCGACCCGTTTCATCCGGCACAGGATTCAACCCTCCGGTTCGGGAGATGGCGCATCTCCACGATCACGCCGCAAAATGCCCCGGTTTCCCGTCCGGCCGCGCAACATCTCGGAAAGCGTCTGCGCCGCATGCCGTCTTCAAGGCGGCTGTCCCCATGCGGCATGGCGTTATGTGTTTCAATCCTCCACCACACGGCCCCCGCCCGGCCCCGGGCCGTTACCGGCCGCCTCGCGCAGCCGCCGTTCCTGGAGCACCACGGGCACGCTGAAAAGGATGTAGGGGATAAACACCATGCCGGCGTGAACCAGGCCCGGGCCGAAGAGCCCCGGCGGGCCGTAGGGGATGTCCGTGGCCGCCAGGATGACGGCGTAGACGCCAAGGGCCAGGGTGGCCCGGTACAAGAGCTTGCAGGCCGCCGCATCCAGCCGCGTCTTGCCGTAGGCATGGTCGAAGGCCGTCACCAGGCACAGCCCGAAAAACGCGATGTCCCCGATGTTCTTGACCAGGGCCAGGGCGGTGGGCACGGCCAGGATGCCGATGCCGGCGTTGGCCAGGGTGGGCAGATACAGGACGGCCAGGAGGTAGAAAAATGGTTTCATGGCGGCTCCGTCAACCGGCGTTAAGGTGAAACATGTCCTTGAGAAAGGACTGCATGGACCCGATGACCCCGAAGGCGTCGCGCAGGGTTCCCTTGTCCAGGTCGGACAGGGCCCGGGGATCGATGTGGGTATCCGGGGGCAGGCCGCGCTCCACCTGGGAAAGCTGGTGGGTGAGCTTGACCGACAGCAGGAACTCGAAGGCCTGGGCCACCTCCCGGCCGAGGTTCATGGGAATGTGGCCCTGCCTGGCCAGGGTCTCCACCCGCTCCAGGGTGCCCGTCTCCATGACGCCGTGGGCCAGGGCCAGCACCCGGGCGAAATCCTGGAATGGCACCAGGCCGCGCTTTTTCAGGTCCAGGGTGTATTTATGCTCACCGCTTTTCTCCACGGCAAAGCCGCGAAAAAAGGTCAGGGGCGCCCGGGTGATCTGGCAGTCCGCGGCCAAAAAACGCAGGAAGATGCCGCTTGCCGCCGCGCGCTTGGCCACATGGGCCCGCAGGTCGCCGGCAAGCGCCGTGTGCCCGGCCACGCCGCGAAAATCGAAGAAGATGGTGGAGTGCAGCACTTCCATGGGCTCGGGCACGGCGATCCAGGCGTCGAAGGTGTCCTTCCAGGCGGCCAGGCTTTTGCGCCAGGCCGGGTTTGAGGCCATCATGTCCCCTTTGCAACGCGGGAATCCGGCCTTCTCCAGATGGCCCACCACACGTTCGGCCAAGGCCTGGAAAAAGACCTCCGCAGCGCGGCGCACGGGCTCGTCGGGACTGTCGGCATAGACCAGGGCGTTGTCCTGGTCCGTGGCGATGGTCTGTTCCCGGCGGCCTTCGCTGCCCATGGAGATCCAGCAATAGGCCGTGGGCGGCGGGCCGATCTCCCTGTGCACCAGTTCGATGATCTTGTGCAGGATGTGGTCGTTGACCACGGTGATCAACCGGGTGATGTGCCCAGCCCGGGCCCCGTTGTCCAAAAGCGCCCGGATCACCCGGGGGGCCTTGGCCAGCAGGGGATAGAGCCCGGCGAAGTCGCGCTGGGACTGGATTTCCCGGAAAAGCGACAGAGGCGAGGTGCCGTGTACCAGCAGGATGTCGTGGGTCGTGACCATGCCCGCCACTCCATCCGGGCCGGTCACGGCCAGGTGGTGGACCTTGCGGGCCATCATCGTAAGCAGGGCGTCGAAGCAGGCCTCATGACCGGCGATTGCCGCCACCGGGCTGGACATGATGGTCTTGACCCCGGATTCCAGATCCCGTCCCAGGGCCACGGCCTTGCGCAGATCCTTGTCGGTGACGATGCCCAGGATGTCCCCCGGGGCCCGGCTCACCAGAAGGGAGCCCACGCCCTCCTTGAGCATAGCCCTGGCCGCATCCCGGATGGGCAGGTCCGCTTCCACCTCGACGGGCCGCCGCGACACCAGGTCGCCCACGCGCCCGGCGAAAAGGGACAGGTCCGGGGCCTCGGCCGCCTGGGGCCGGGACGGCGCCTGGGGGATGCCCAGGGCCGGGCCCTCATCCGGCAGACCGCTTTGGAGCAGGCCGCCGGGCCTGTCCCCGGAAGTGGAGATGTCCTTTTCCGCCATGATGTCCGATAGCCTTTTTTTCAGGATCGGGGAAGCCGGAACGGAAAACATGCGGCCGATGGGAGCCGGGGCCGTGCCGGCCTGCCGCGCGGAGGGGGCCTTTGCACCCCGTGCCCGCGGGCCGGGTTTGTACCGGGACCGGGGAGGGAGGGACTCGCCCCCCCTCCCCGCATGGCCCGGTTTTTCTTTCAGGTTGTGCCGTTAGTGCGCCGCGGCGGCCTGGCCCGCGCCCCTCGGGATGCGCACGTTTTCCACCAGATCCTGGATGTGGGCGGGCGGCGGCGGGGTCATCATGGTCACCGCGATGGTGGCGATGAAGTTGATGATCATGCCCACGGTGCCGATGCCCTCGGGGCTGATGCCCAGAAACCAGGGGGCCATGCCCATGAACTTGGTCTGGATGATGTAGAGCAGGGTGAATCCCATGCCCGCGATCATCCCGGCGATGGCCCCTTCCCGGCTGGTGCGCTTCCAGAAGATGCCCAGCACGATGATCGGGAAGAACGAGGACGAGGCCAGGCCGAAGGCCAGGGCCACCACCTGGGCCACGAACCCCGGCGGGTTCACGCCGAAGTATCCGGCCACGCACACGGCCACGCCGATCATGATGCGCCCCAAAAGAAGCTGCGTCTTTTCCGAGGCCTGGGGGTTGATCATGCGGAAATACAGGTCGTGGGAGATGCTCGAGGAGATGACCAGGAGCAGTCCCGAGGCCGTGGACAGGGCCGCGGCCAGGCCGCCCGCCGCCACCAGGGCCACGACCCAGGCAGGCAGCTTGGCGATTTCGGGGTTGGCCAGCACCATGATGTCGTTGTCCACGTAGAGTTCGTTTTTGTTGGTCGTGGGCTCGTTTTTGATCAGCGGCTGGCCGTACTGGCCGGCCTGGCCGGAGAAGGCCAGCTTGCCGGTGAAGGCCGGGCCGTAGCTGTAGTTGATGATGCCATCGCCGTTCTTGTCGATCCAGGCGATGAGGCCGGTCTTCTGCCAGTTGGTGAACCAGGAGGGGGCTTCCTTGTAGGCCACGCCGTTTAAGGAATCGATCATGTTGTAGCGGGCGAAGGCGGCCACGGCCGGGGCGGTGGTATAGAGGATGGAGATGAAAAGCAGGGCGTAGAAGGCCGAGATGCGGGCGGCGCGGACGCTTGGCACGGTGTAGAAGCGCACGATCACGTGGGGCAGGCCCGCCGTGCCCACCATCAGGCACATGGTGATGGCCAAAACGTCGAGCATGGATTTGGCACCGGGACCGGTGAATCCCGTGGTGTAGGCCGCGAACCCCAGGTCCGTGCCGATGTTGTCCAGCGCGGTGAGCAGGAACTGTCCGGCGTACTTGCCCTCGACGATGGTGCCGCCCAGGCCGAGCTGCGGGATGGGGTTGCCGGTGATTTTTAAGGAGATGGCGATAGCCGGGACCAGGAAGGCGAAGATGAGCACGCCGTACTGGGCCACCTGGGTCCAGGTGATGCCCTTCATGCCGCCAAGCGCCGCGTAGAAGAACACGATGGCCATGCCGATGTACACGCCGGTGTTCACGTCCACTTCCAAAAAGCGCGAGAACACGATGCCAACGCCCCGCATCTGCCCGGCCACGTAGGTCAGGGAGACGAAGATGGCGCAAATCAGCGCCACCGTGCGGGCGGTTTTGGAATAGTAACGATCGCCCACGAAATCCGGCACCGTGAACTTGCCGAACTTGCGCAGGTATGGGGCCAGAAGCAGGGCCAGAAGCACGTACCCGCCGGTCCAGCCCATGAGGTACATGCACCCGGCGTAGCCCAGAAACGAGATCAGGCCGGACATGGAAATAAACGACGCCGCGCTCATCCAGTCCGCGCCCGTGGCCATGCCGTTGGCCAGGGGCGGCACGTTGCCGCCGGCCACGTAGAAGCCCTTGGTGTCCTTCACCCGGCTCATCCAGGCGATGCTTATATACAGGGCGAAGGACAACCCCACGATGATGTAGGTCCAGGTCATGATCGACATATGCGTCTCCTTTGGGCGGCGCGGGTTATTCGTGGACGTCGAATTCCTTGTCCAGCCTGTCCATGAGCAGGAAGTACGCCAGGATCAGCACCACGAAGACGTACATGGAGCCCTGCTGGGCGAACCAGAAGCCCAGGGGGAAGCCGCCCACGCGAATGGCGTTGAGCTGGTTGACGAAAAAAATGCTCAGGACGTACCCGGCTACGAACCAAATACCCAGGAGCACCACCATGTATCTGAGGTTGCGTTGCCAGTAGCGACGCATCTTGGCGTCGTTGTCGGCCTTGGCCGCGCCGCCCGGTTGGGCGCCGTGCTGCATCTGTCCGTTGGTGTCCATGGGATGCCTCCTTGGCGTGTTTCGGATCGTTCGCCGGAAGGGCACGGGCCGAAACGGGCCATGCCTCTTCCAGGAGGCCACCATGCTGCGGCCCGCCCACGGGGGCATCTTTTTTTCGGCAAGCGGCGGCAACGGCCCCGGCAACGGAAACCCCGTGGAGGTATGACGGGCCTGGCGCCGGTCGCCCGCTTATGGGCGTTTTGACGCCGTTTACGGCATGCTGCGGCATTGAACGGGGGCAATTGCCGTCCATGACCGGGAGCGGCTCGGCAAGTGGCGGGATTTCCCTGGTCAGCGGGGCCTTGGTCAAAGGGGTGAAACGGCCCCCAGGCCCGGCAACGGGAGAAAAATACGCCCGCTGGCCGCAACATCCGACGAAAAATTCGCCTCCAGAGTCCTGGCCGGAGCCTTTGAAACAACGCCAACACGCTGAAAATACGATTTTTATTGAACGGGAACAAATCATGCAGCCGTGTGATGGGCGTTGCCCCCCACCGGCCCCGGGCTGGCGGCACTTGGCGCGTGTGCCGCCCGGCGGGGCATGGCGGCGCTCCCGGACGGGGGCGAAGGATCGCCGCCGGATCCCGGCCCTGAAACAATCAGGAGGATGGCATGGACAAGATTCTGATCGTCGGCTGCCAGAAGGCCATGGGCGACGTGTGCATCGGATGTTCGCGCTGCCTAGTGGCCTTCAACCGGCGGCTGGGGCTGTTTGCGAAGTACCAGGAGGCCGAGGTCATCGGCCTGTTGAGCTGCGGCGGCTGTCCGGGGGCGGTGATCGTCACCCGTCTGGCCCAGGTCAAGCTGTGGAACGCCCCCATGGGAGAAAAACCCACGGTGGTGCACATTGCCCCCTGTATCGGCGACCACTGTCCCCATGCGGACGACATCATGACCAAAATCCAGGTCAAAAGCGGCGTTCCCGTGGTCCTGGGCACCCACCCCTTCGCCCCGTCGGACATCTTCCGGTAGCCCGTCCCGCCATGACCGCGCCCCCGATCATCCTGCACGACCGACCGCCCGAGCACCCTGCGGGCCTTTGTCTCGCCGTCCTGGCGGACAACACGGCCCGGCCCGGTTTCCGGCCCGAACACGGCCTGAGCCTTTGCATCATGTCTCCCGGCGGCGGCCTGTGGCTGTGGGACACCGGCCAGAGCGGACTTTTCCTGGAGAACGCCCGCCGTCTGGGGATCGATCCGGCCCGGGCCCGGGGCGTGGCCTTAAGCCACGGGCACTACGACCATGCCGGGGGCCTGGAGCATCTGCTGCGGCTGCCCGGCTTTAGCGGCGAGGTCGTGGCCCATCCCGCCTTCGCCATCCCGCATTACCGCCGTGCCGCCTCGGCATTCGCCTGCGACATCGGCTGCCGCTGCCCGCCGCATCTCCTGAAAGGCCGTCTGCGCGTGGTCCACGCCCCAGCCCGGATCGACTCCGGCCTGCACATCCTTCCGGCCATCCCCCGGAGGCAGGGCAACAGACAGGCCACAGGCGGCATGTTTCTCGATCCCGGCGGCGAGTGGCCGGACATCATCCCGGACGACGCCTGCCTGGTCCACCGGCAGGGAGAGAGGCTCACCGTCATCCTCGGATGCTGCCACAGCGGCATCGCCAACACCCTGGACACCGTACGCGACCACTTCGGCGATGGCGTGATCGATCTGGTCCTGGGCGGCCTGCACCTGTCCGGCGAGGGCCGCCGGACGATCCTCGAGGCTTCGGACGCCCTGTCGGGCCACGGGGTGCGGGCCCTGTGTCCCGGCCACTGCACGGGCAAGGCGGCCACGGCCCTTTTGCGCCAACAGTTCCCCGGCCCGGTCCTCCCCCTGGCCGCCGGGATGATCCTTGAAGTCAAAGGAGATGCCCCATGACCAAAGTCGGACTCATTCGCTGCGAGAAAAACGAGACCCGCTGTCCACTTACCGGCTGTCTGACGAGTCTTCGCAACGCCGCCCAGGGCTTTGCCGACATCGCGCAACCCGAACTCGTCGGTATTTTCACCTGCCGCTGCCCCGGAGACGGCACCGCCGACATGGCCAAAATCCTCAAGGCCAAGGGGGCGGAGGTCATCTCCTGGTGTACCTGCGCCTTCGCCCGCCGGGAGGGCGGCGCATGGGTTTCGGGAGGAGGATTTTGCGATCACCTGGACGAACTGGCCCAACGCGTCGCCCGGGAGGCCCGCATCCCGTGCGTTCTCGGGACAGCGCATCTGCCGGAGGGATATCTCCCCACAATCTGTGATGCGCACCGGGGACAGGCCGACGCCTGAACTCGGCGCGCCGTATCCATACATGCGCGGAGAGCCCGTCCAAACAGCCTTTTCACCGCAAGGAGGCGCCATGGTCATCGCCATCACTGCCGGCGGCCCGGATCTCGACGCCCCGTTCGATCCCGACTTCGGACACTGCCCGTATTACTGCATCGTGGACACTGCGGACGGGAGGTGCAGTTCGTGGGGAAATCCCTGCGCCGGGCTCCGGGCCGATGCGGCCGGAAAGGCCGTCAATCTGCTGGCCGGGCTGGGGGTGACGCGGGTATGCACGGGAATCTGCCGGGAAACGGCGCGCATGGCCCTGGCCCGGGCAGGAATCGGCGTGTCGCCGTGCCAGGCGAAAACCGTCCGGCAGGCCGTGACGGCCTGCGCCAGCCCCCCGGAGAAGGCGCCCCAGGCGCCTTCGGTCATCAGCCATGACGAAGCCCTGGCCAGTCTTGGTTTCCCTGTGCTCTCGCCCATGGATATGGCCTTCGCCCCCCGCCTCGGGGGACGCGGCGGAGGCCGTGGCGGTGGGGGATGCGGCAAAGGCGGCGGCCGGGGTATGATGGGTGGCGGCCGGGGCGGCGGCCGGGGCACGGGCGGCGGCCGGGGCATGCCGGGGGTCGCGAAAAGCACCCCGGTCCAGCCCTCTTTCCAAGCGTCGTCGCAAACCGGCCCGCCTGCCGTCACCACCTTTGGGACGAAAGGTGGCCCCAGCCGCAAAACACGAAACCGCTCCAAAGCGGCCGTCGACAGCACCGTCTGCACGGGCTGCGGCGCGTGCCTGGACTGCTGCCCCACGGGAGCCCTCGCCCTGCGGGCCGGAAAGGCCAGCGTCGACAAAACGCTGTGCGTCGGCTGCGGCGCGTGCCTGCGGGCCTGCCCCACCGGGGCCGTTTCCCTCCTCCCCGATCCGCCTTCCTGATATTCCGATCCGGCCGGACAGACCGCCGTTCCTGTCTCCGGCCTGGTCACGATCATTCCCTGCAAACACCCCAAGCGTCACGACCGCCGACGCACCGCACCCGAGTTCCCCCGCACATCCCGGGCCGGGCACTCCGGTTCGCCCTTCGCCGGAAGCCCCGGCCCCTTCCTGCAAAACGTGGCGCCTTCCCGCATCACATGCCGCTCTCCGTCATCCGTATCGAATCAACCTTTTTTATCAGTCTGGTGCTTTGACAAAAAAACACCCATGTCGTACATTGCTCGTGTTACTCAATTGCATATTATACATCACGATCATCGACACATTCCCGAGGTATGCCCCATGAAATGTTCCCATCCTGCCGTGGCCCTGGTCCTGGCCTGCCTGCTCGGCCTCGTTTCCATCCAGGCGAACGCCGCCGACACGCGTCCCGTCACCGACGCCCTGGGCCGCACCGTGCAGGTGCCGGCCAAGGTCGAGCGGCTCATCTGCTCCGGTTCGGGCTGCCTGCGGCTCCTGACCTACCTCCAGGCCCAGGATCTGGCCGTGGCCGTGGACGACATCGAGACCAAGCGGTCGGGCTTCGACGCCAGGCCCTATGCCCTGGCCAACCCTCAGTTCAAGACCATGCCGCTTTTCGGGGAGTTTCGCGGCCACGACAACCCGGAACTCATCGCGGCCCTTTCCCCCGCGCCCCAGGTGATCCTCAAGACCTACGGCACCATGGGCCACGATCCCCAGGCCCTCCAGGACAAGACCGGCCTGCCGGTGGTGGTCATGGACTACGGCGACCTGGGCAAGAACAAGGCCGCCCTCTACGCCACCCTGCGCATGATGGGCGACATCACGGGCAAAAAGGAGCGGGCCGAAGAGGTCATCGCCTTTTTCGAAAAAACCGAGGCCGACCTCATGGGCAGGGTGAAGGACATCCCCGAGGCCGGGCGCAAGACCTGCTTCGTGGGCGGCATCGCCAAGAAGGGGCCGCACGGGCTTTTGTCCACGGAACCCGCGTACCAGCCCTTCGAACTGGCCGGGTGCGCCAACGTGGCCCGCGAGGCCGGGGAGAACCTGGACCACGCCGTGGTGGCCAAGGAAAAGCTCGTGGTCTGGAACCCGGAGTTCCTGTTCATCGACCTGGCCACGGCCCAGATGGGCGAGAGCGCCGGGGGCCTGTACGAGATCAAGACCGATCCGGTCTACGACGGCCTGTCCGCCAAGGCCTCGGGAAAGGTGTACGGACTTTTGCCCTACAACTGGTATTCCATCAATTTCGGCTCCATCCTGGCCGACGCCTATTTCATCGGCAAGACCGTCAATCCGGCCGCCTTCGCCGACGTGGACCCGGCGGCCAAGGCCGACGAGATCTATGCCTTCCTGGTGGGCAAGCCGGTCTTCGCCCAGATGACCGGAGCCTTCGGGAACATGGCCTTCAAACCCCTGCCCCTGAAATAACGGGGGAGCCATGCATTTCGGAGAGGGCCGGATTCCCGAGGCCTATCTGGCCCATGTGGGCCGCAAACGGTTCATGGTGTGCTTGGCCTGCGTCCTCCTGGCGGCGCTTTTCGTGGCCTCGGTGTCGCTTGGGCCGGTCAACGTGCCGCCCCTGGACGTGCTGGCGGCCTTTCTGGGCCAGGCGGCCAGCCCACGGGACCAGATCATCGTCATGTCCATCCGCCTGCCCCAGTCCCTGGCCGCAGCGATTTCGGGCATGGCCCTGGCGGCGGCCGGGGCGGCCATGCAGTCCATCCTGCGCAATCCCCTGGGGTCGCCGTTCACCCTGGGCATCTCCCATGCGGCGGCCTTCGGGGCGGCCTTTTCGGTCATCATCCTGGGCAGCGGGCTCATGACCAGCAGCCAGGAGGGGGCGGTCACCATCCTAAACCCCTACCTGACCACGGCCATGGCCTTCGCCTTCTGCCTGGTGGCGGCGCTCATCGTGGTGGCGGTGTCGCGCCTGCGCGGGGCCAGCCCCGAGGTCATGGTCCTGACCGGCGTGGCCATGGGCGCGCTTTTCACGGCCGGGACCATGTTTTTGCAGTATTTCGCCGACGACCGGCAGTTGGCGGCCATGGTCTTCTGGACCTTCGGGGACGTGGCCCGGGCCAAGTGGAACACCTTGTCGTTTATGGCCGTGGTGTCCTTGCCGGTAATCGGCTTTTTCTACCTGAACCGGCTGAATTTAAACGCCATCGACGCCGGTGACGAGACGGCCCGGGGCCTTGGGGTGCGGGTGGAGCGGCTGCGCCTGGTGGGCATGCTCCTGGCCTCGCTTTTGACGGCCACGGTGGTGGCCTTTCTGGGGGTCATCGGCTTCGTGGGGCTGGTGTGCCCGCATCTGGCCCGGTGGTTCGTGGGCGACGACCACCGGTTCCTCCTGCCCCTGTCCTGTGTTTTGGGCGCGGCCCTGCTTTTGGCCTCGGACACGGCGGCCAGGCTGGTCATCGCCCCGAGCGTTCTGCCGGTGTCGGTGCTCACGGCCTTTCTGGGGGCGCCCACCTTCATCGCCCTGCTTCTCGGGAGGCGGAAGAAATGAAACTGTGCGCCAGGGATTTGGATGTCGGCTACCGGGACCGTCTGGTGCTCTCCCAGGTGGCCTTCGATCTGGCCCCGGGGGAGATCCTGGCCGTCTTGGGCCGAAACGGCGTGGGCAAGACCACGCTTCTGCGCACCTTAAACGCCATGCTCCCGGCCCGGGGCGGCGCGGTCCTGGTGGAAGACGCGGACATCCTGGACATGAGCTCCCGCCAGATCGCCCGGACCATGGGCTATGTGCCCCAGCGCTCCGAGGCCGGGCGTCTCACGGCGTTTGACGCCATCCTGCTGGGACGCGTGCCGCATCTGCGTTTCGCCGTGCGCCAGGAGGATCTGCAGGTGGTGGACGCGGCCATCCGCCGCCTGGGACTTGAGGAACTGGCCCTGCGCAACCTGGACCGCATGAGCGGCGGCGAACTCCAGAAGGTGTGCATCGCCCGGGCCCTGGTGCAGGAACCCTCGGTGCTGCTTCTGGACGAGCCCACCAGCAGCCTGGATCTCAAAAACCAGATGGAGATTTTGAATCTGGTGCGCGAGGTGGCCCAGGGCCACGGGGTCGGCGTGGTCATGACCATGCATGACCTGTCGGCGGCGCTGCGCTTCGCGGACCGGTTCCTGTTTCTGAAAAAAGGCCGGGTATTGTCCGTGTGCGACCGGGAGGGCCTGTCGCCCGAGGTCATCGGCGAGGCCTACGGCGTGCCCGTGTGTATCGAGTGGATCAGGGGGTGCCCGGTGGTCATCCCGGAAAACTGACGCAATGCGTCTCGGGGGAACGGTTCATGGGCTGCACGCTTTCCACGGAACAACTGGACGCCGCCGTGGCCTTCCACGGCCATGAATGCCCGGGCCTGACCATCGGGCTGCGGGCGGCGGAACTGTGCCTGCGCGAATTCGGGCACAACGACCACACCCCCATCCTGGCCGTGGTGGAGACGGACATGTGCGGCGTGGACGCCATCCAGGCGCTCACGGGCTGCACCTACGGCAAGGGCAACCTCATCCACCGCGACCTGGGCAAGATGGCCTTCTCCTTCTACCGGAAATCGGACGGCAAGGGCTTCCGGGCCGTGCTCAGGCCCGAATCCCACGGCGAGGCCGGGAATCTGGCCCGCAGCCTCATGAAGAAGGTGTTTTCCGGACAGGCCAGCGATGAGGAAAAACGGCTGTCCGCCGAGATGCGGGAAACGTACCGCCACCACCTGCTGTCCCTGGACCTGGGCGAGGTCTTCAGCATCGGCGACGCGCCGCCCATGCCCCGGGGGGCGGCCATCCTGGACAGCCTGGTGTGCGAACACTGCGGCGAATCGACCATGGAGTCGCGCACCCGCCGCTTTGCCGGCAAGACCCTGTGCATCCCCTGCTTTGCGGCCGTGGAGCAGAAGATCTAGCCGGACAGCGTCCCTTCAGGGCGCCTCCCCTTCCCGCGTCTGAGCCGGTTTTGCCGGGTTTTCCGGCTGAAACCGGTCTCAGACCGCACGCAACACCTCATGGTGGGTGACGAACAGGTCCGGGTCCAGCTCGAAGGCCGCGTCGTCGCCGTGCAGCCAGGCCCGGTCGACGTCATCCCCGGCGAAGGCCCGGATGGCCTCATACGACTCCCAATACGAGATCATGACGAAGTGGGTCACCCCGGCGCAATCCCGGCGCAGGACCGTGGCTCCGGCATTGCCTGGGGTTTTCTCCACCTCGGCCACGCCCGTGGCCCGCAGGTGGTCCGCGAAGGCGTCGGCCGTGTGCCGCGGCGTGCGGCAGGTCCAAACCCTGGCGATCATGAGCGTCTCCTTGTTTTCGGCGGGAAACGGGAACGGATTGCGGCCAAGCGTCCGGGCCCCGGCCCGCCGTGCGCCGCCTGACGGCACCGGGCTGGCATACTCCCAGACAACGTCCCCCCGCAACCGTGAACGCGCCTGCTTGCCAGGCGGCCCGCCGGTCTTTCCGGCCGGACGGATTCCGGACGCTCCCGGCCCAAAACCCGGCCCATCCCGGCCCAAGACCCGGCAGGAAGTCGCACCCGGCGCATTGCAACAAACGCCGGGAACAGGCACAATCGCCCCCGGCAAGGGCGGCCGGCAGACGCCGCCCCCCCGAACACCACCCAAGGAGTCATCATGACCAACGCGACAGACTATACCCTCTTTAGCGGCGGCGCTCAGGGCGCGGAGGCGGAATTCGGCCGTCAGGCCGAAAAATACGGCATCCAGGAGGTCACCTACACCTTCGAGGGGCACAAGATCGACCGCACCCGGGGCCTGCGCGTCCTGACCGCCGAGGAACTGGCCCGCAAGGACGTGAGCTTAAGCTACGTCTCCAAGCTGCTCAACCGCAACTTCAGCAACGGCCCCCAGATCCGCATGGTGCTGCGGACCATCATGCATCAGGTGGATTCGGGCCTGGAGATCTTCGTGGTGGGCGTCATCCACGAGGACGGCACGGTCAAGGGCGGCACGGGCTGGGGGGCGGAGTTCGCCAAGATATGCAACAAGCCGCTCTACGTCTTTTGCCAGGAAAAGGCCGGGTGGTTCGCGTTCAAAGGCGTCCACATCCAGCCGGTGGAGGCCCCGGTCATCACCCAGAGACATTTCACGGGCACCGGCACCCGGTTCCTGGAGGACAGCGGCCGCCAGGCCATCGCCGACCTGTTCGCCCGTTCCTTCGGCTGACGTCGCGCATGAGGCGGTACCCCGGCCCCCGGACGTCCGACGTGCCCGGGGGCCGGGTCCGGTCGGAATCCCGGAAGCGCCTTCCCGCCGCGCGGCGGGAAACGCCCGTCCGGAAAACCCCGCACCCGACGCAAGGGAAACACCATGCGCATCGTCATCGTGGGCGCCGGCGAGGTGGGCTTCCACATCGCCAAGCGCTTCGCCTCCGAGGGCAAGGAGGTGGTCGTCGTGGACACCAATGCCGAGGCCCTCAAGCATGTGGCCGAGCAACTCGACGTCCTGACCGTGCACGGTTCGGGCTCGAGCCCCAGGATGCTCGTCGAGGCGGGCATCGCCAAGGCCCACATGCTCCTGGCCGTGACCAACTCCGACGACACCAACCTCATCGCCTGCTTCTTCGCCAATGCCCTGGCCCCCGGGGCGCGCAAGATCGTGCGCCTCAAAAGCGAGGAATACGCCGATCACGCCTACACCCTGGCCAAGGAACTCCTGGGGGTGAACCTGGTCATCAATCCCGACGTGGAGGTGGTGGAATCCATCCTGCGGCTTCTGGCCGCCCCGGCGGCCGTGGAGATCAACGAGTTCGCCGACGGGCTGATCTGGATGGCCGGGGTGCGCCTGCCCGGCGAGTCCCCCCTGGCCGGGCGCGCCCTGACCCAGCTTCCCGAGGTGACCGGGGATTTGCGGGTCATGGTGGCCGCCCTGGTCCGGGACGAAAAGCTCATCATCCCCACCGGGACGGATCGCTTCGAAAGCGGCGACCACGTCTATTTCGCCTGCGAAAAGGCCGACCTGGACGCCATCCTGGCCTGCTTCGGCTTCCACCATCCCCCCATCCGCAACGTCCTGATCGTCGGCGGCGGCAAGATCGGGTTGCACCTGGCCATGACCCTGGAGGCCCGGGGAAAAAACGTCAAGCTGGTGGAACGCGACCAGGAGCGCTGCCGCGAACTGGCCACGATCCTGAACCGCACCGTGGTGCTGGCCGGGGACGGCACCAACCACGAGCTTTTGGAGGAGGAAAACATCCAGGCCATGGACGTGGTCATCGCCCTGACCGGCGACGAGGAGACCAACATCATCTCCTGTCTTTTGGCCAAACGCCTGGGGGCGCGCAAAACCCTGACCCGGATCAACAAATTCGCCTACATGCCCCTGGTCAAGGCCATCGGCATCGACCAGACCGTCAGCCCCCGCCTCTCGGCCATCAACTCCATCCTGCGCCAGGTGCGCCGCGGCAAGATCATCTCCGCCGTGTCCATCAAGGACGAGGAGGTCGAGATCCTGGAGGCCGTGGCCCTGAAGGATTCCGAACTCGTGGGGCGGCCGCTGAAAACCCTCTCCGTGCGCAAGTTCGCCCTCATCCTGACCGTCATCCGGGACGGCCGGGTCATCATCCCCGGCGGCGAGACGGTCATCCTGCCCATGGACCGCATCCTGATCCTGGCCGCCTCCAAGGACGTCCCCCGGGTGGAAAAGGTTTTGGCCGTCAAGGTGGAGCGGGACTAGATGCGCTGGTCCTTCGTCTTCAAGATCATCGGGGCCCTGGTGGCCTGCGTGGGCCTGTGCATGATCTTCCCCATCGCCTTCGCCCTGTACTACGGCGACGGCGGACTGGGCGCCCTGACCATCTCCATGCTGGCCTCCATCGGCGTCGGGATGGTCCTCTACCTGACCTGCACCAATCCGGCCCCGGCCCTGGGCATGAACCACCGCGAGGGCTTGGCCGTGACCACCCTCGGCTGGGTCGCGGCGGGCTTTGCCGGAGCCCTGCCCTTCTACCTGGCCGGGATGCTGCCCTCCCTCACCGACTGCCTGTTCGAATCCATGTCCGGGTTCACCACCACCGGGGCCTCGGTGCTGGCCGACATCGAGAGCGTGGGGCATGGGTTGCTGTTCTGGCGCAGCATGACCCATTTCCTCGGCGGCATGGGCATCATCGTGCTGACCCTGGCCATCCTCCCCTTCCTGGGGGTCAGCGGCATGCAGCTCTACAAGGCCGAGGTGCCGGGGCCGACCCCCGACAAGCTGCGGCCGCGCATCAAGGACACGGCGGCCACCCTGTGGGGGGTGTACCTGCTTTTCTCCCTGCTCCAGACGGTGCTTCTGCTTTGTGGCGGCATGAGCCTCTTCGACGCCCTGTGCCACACCTTCGGGACCATGGCCACGGGCGGGTTTTCCACAAAAAACGCCTCGGTGGCGGCCTTCGGCTCGGCCTACATCGACTGGGTCATCACCGTCTTCATGCTCCTGGCCAGCCTCAACTTCGCCCTGCACTATTACGTGCTCCTGGGCCGCCCCCGGGTCATGTTCAAGGATCCGGAGTTCCGGATGTTCGCAATGCTCTACGCGGTCTTCGCCATCCTGGTCACGCTCAACGTCCTGGGACAGTACCACGGCGATCCCGGCGAGGCCGCGCGCTACGGGGCCTTCCAAGTGGCCTCCATCCTCTCCACCACGGGGTTCGCCACGGCCAACTTCGAAATCTGGCCCCCCCTGTCCCAGTGCATCCTGGTGCTGGCCATGTTCATCGGCGGCTGCGCCGGTTCCACCGCCGGGGGCATGAAATGCATGCGGGTTTTGGTGCTCGGGCGGCATTCCTACCGGGAGGTCTTCCGGTTGATCCATCCCCGGGCGGTCATCGGGGTCAAGCTCGGCGGGCGGGTGGTGGCCCCGGAAACCATCGCGGCCATGTGGGGCTTCGTGGCCCTGTGGCTTGGGCTGACCAGCTTGTCCACGCTGGTTCTGGCGGCGTGCGGCCTGGACATGGTCACCGCGTTCACGGCGGTCTTGGCCTGCATCGGCAATGTCGGCCCGGGATTCGGCTCGGTGGGCCCCATGGACAACTACTCCCAGCTCCCGGACGCGGCCAAGTGGTGCCTGATCATGTGCATGCTTCTGGGCAGGCTGGAAATCTACACCGTGGTGGCCCTTTTCATACCGGAATTCTACCGGAAATAGCCGAGCTGGCCGCCATCCCCCACCGGAGTCGCTCGCGTGCGCCGTCTCCGTGACGCGCTTACGGCGGGCCGGGCGCGTCCGGCGTCTACGGCAGGCCGGACGACGGGGGGAGGATCCTCGCCGTCCGCAGTTCGCGCAGAAGCTCATCCTCGGTGAACGGCTTTTTGATGAAGCATTTGGCCTTGTTTTTATACAGGGAGATGTTGATGTTCTCCAGGTCGCCATGGGCCGAGACCATGACCAGGTTGAATCTCTCCTTTTCCGGGATGTGGAACGTGTCTTCGGCCTCACGGAACAGCTCCACGATGTCGTGCCCCTTGAATCCCGGCATTTCGATGTCCATGAATACCGTATGGAACGGTTCCCGCCTGAGGTGCCGGGTGAACAGCTGCAAGGCCTCGGCGGTGCTGGTGGCCGAAAAGCACCGGGCATGGCGGGCCAGATAAAACGTCAGGATTTGGCACATGGCCAGGTCGTCGTCGACAATCAGGAACTTCATGGCCTCCTCCTGACCGTGATGTTGCGGCAATCCCCGAAACCGCCCGGGATCATGCCGGCCGGTATTCGACCTTCACCGTTTCCCTGGCGGCGCTCAGCCTTTCCAGGGAGGCACGCGTACCCGCCATGTCCTTTTCCCGTGCCGCCCGTTCCAGTTCCAGGGCCAGGGCCGACAGGCCGGACATGCCGTAGGTGGCGGCCGTCCCTTTGATCGCATGGCCGATGCGGCCCAGGCCGGACCAGTCCCCGGCGTCAAGACTGACCCGGGCCTCCCCGAGCTGTCTGTCCACGGACTGGAAGAACACGGGCAAAAGGGGCCCGAGCATCTCCGGGATGCGCTCGACCAGCCCCTGTCCCTCCCCGGCCGGGGGAGGCGGTATGGCTTCTCCCGGCACGTCCTGCCCCGCCGCGCCGGGTTCAAGCCCGAGCACGGCAAGGAGGTCGCGTTTGGCCAGGGGCTTGACCAGGAATCCGTCGCATCCGGCGGCCAGGCACTTGCCCCGGAACTCGGCCAGGGCGTGGGCCGTTAGGGCATGGATGCGCGACGGCGGACGGCCGGTCTCGCGCTCCAGGGCCCGGATGGCGCGCGTGGCCTCCAGGCCGTCCATGCCGGGCATCTCGATATCCATGAGCACCACGTCGAAGGGCTGGGCCCGGTACTGCTGCACGGCCTCATCACCCGTGGCGGCAAGGGACAGGGCCACGGGCGCGTCCTGGAGATACAGCCGCAGCACCTCCTGGTTGGCGGCCACATCCTCGGCCGCCAGAACCCGCAACGGCGCCTGCAAGGACGGCTGGGCCGCAACGGCGGCCGGCAGGGACGGCGCCGCGGGCGGCTGGCAACAGGGCAGGGGCAGGGCGACAAAAAACGTCGTCCCCCTGCCGGGTTCGCTCTCGAGCCGGATCGCCCCGCCCATGGCCTGGGCCAGCTTCTGCGAAATGGCCAGTCCCAGCCCCGAACCGCCGTGGCGGGTGTGGATGGAGGGATCGGCCTGGGTGAATTTTTCGAAAACGGCCTGTTGCCTGTCCTTGGGGATGCCCTCCCCCGTGTCTTCCACGCGAAACATCAGGCTGGCCGCATCGGGTGTATCGGACATATCGGGCGTATCGGGTGACACGTCGATGCGCACGGACCCGGCATGGGTGAACTTGACCGCATTGGAGGCCAGGTTCACGAGTATCTGCCGGATCCTGGACACGTCCCCCCGCCGCCACAGGCACATCCCTTTGGCCAGGCGGACCTCGAAGTCCAGGCCTTTTTTCTCCGCCTCCGGCCGGACGACGGCGCTCACGGCCCGCAACATCCCGTCGAGGGCGAAGGGTTCCGCATCGATCTCGATCCTCCCCGATTCGATCTTGGAAAAATCGAGGATGTCGCTGATGAGTTCCAAAAGCTGGGCGCCCGAGGCGGCCAGATTGGAAACGTACCGCCTCTGGAGGGGGGCCAGATCCATCTCGGCGAGGAGTTCGGTCATGCCCAGGACGGTATTGAGGGGCGTTCGAATCTCGTGGCTCATGTTGGCCAAAAAGTCCGACTTGGCCCGGCTGGCCTCCTCCGCCTGCTCCTTGGCCGCAAGCAGCATCTGACGGGCCTCGACGCGCTCCGTCACGTCGGTGATCATCCCTTCGAGATAGAGAACCTTTCCGTCCGCGCCCGCCACCCCTTTGCCGTGGTCCTCCATCCAGCGCCACTGCCCGTCCTTGCGGCGGATACGATATTCCAGCCGGTAGGGCGACCCGGAGGCCACGGCCAGGGCGGACAGGGCACGGGTGTTCTCCACGTCGCCCGGATGCAGGAGGTCGGGAAAACGGACCCAGCCTTCAAGGAAATCCTCTTTGGAATAGCCTGTCAGGCGCTGGGCGAACTCATTGAGATACAACAGGGTGTACCGGCCGTCGTTTTTCACGAGATAGACGATGCCGGGCATGCTCTCGGCCAGGGCCCGGTACTTCTCCTCGCTGGTCCGCAGGGAGTTGGAGGCCTCCTCGCGCTGGCGCATCTCCAGGGTGAGCAGTTCGTTGGTGCGCAGGAGGTTGGCCGTGCGTTCGGACACCCGGGCCTCCAGGGTAAGCGTGGCGTTTTCCAGGGCCCGGATGTGCATGGTCCGCTCCCGGCCGAGCCGGGCCAGCTCTTCCAGATGGCTTTCCAGCCTGGCCAGAAGCCCTCGGAAGGCGTCGGTCAGGCGGCCGACCTCGTCGGATCGTCCCTCGGACAGCATGGCCAGGGCCTCGCGGCCGCGCTGATCGAGCACGAATTCCCGCTCGGGCAGCCCCGCGACCAGCTCCATGAGCTTGACCACGGGCCGGGTGAAACGCCGCAGGAAGTAGAGCAGGGTGGCGATGCCCAGGATGGCCGCCACCATGATGATTTCCAGAAGCTCCCGGGTCAGGCCGGTGGCTGCGGATTCCAGCTCATCACCCATGAGGCTGTAACAGACGTACCAGTCGAACGGCTTGAAATATTCGACAAAGGCTATCTTCTGACGCACCTCCTCCTGGCCTTCCAGGGGGGCCCATGGATAGCTGAACGGGACGCCGGGCGTCCGGGCGGCCGCCTTCAGGGGGGGCATGAGCTCTTGGGCCAGGGCGCTGTTCCAGGGCCCCCGGGGAAGGACGGGATGCATGAGCATCTCCCCGTCGCCGCGCACCAGGAAAAGATAGCCCGATCCCGGAAGATCGATGTCCACAAGGGTCCGGCTCACGTCCCTGAGAATGGCCTCGCGCTTGGAGGCCACGATGTCTTCCAGGTTGTCGATGGGTTCGGTCCGGACGACGACCCAGCCCCAGGCCGGAAAGGCGGAATACAGGGCGAGCTGCTTGCGTGTGGGCTCCCCGGGGGCCGTGGGCCAGAAGATGACCGCATAGTTCTCACTGGCGTTGCCCAGGCGCGCGACCATGTCGGCAAAGGCGTCGGCGCCGCGCATGTTGGTGAATCCCGCCAGGGGATGGCCGATCATGGCCCTGTCGGCCTGGGTCAGGCTGACCATGTCCTCGTTAAAGACGATGACATCCCGGTGCGGCGTCCTGTGGACGTCAATCCACTCCAAGGCCCGGCGCTTGGCCTCCTCTCCGGAAATCCGCCCCTCCCGCGACATCTCCAAGAGGGCGTCGAGGTGGGCCAGGACCGTGGCGTTTTCCTGTTGCAACAGTTCTCGACGCCTGACGATGAACTCCGTCTCGAAATCCACGAGCTGGTTGTATTGGTTCTGGATGTTCTGGGTGACCAGGCGCAGGATGTTGACGGCCGCATTTTTTTGCGACGCATAACTCGACTCGGCGATACGCTTCCAGGACACGGCGGCGATCCCCGCCGCCATGACGGCGATGGCGGCGATGACCACGAATATGATTTTGACTGAAAATTTCTGGAACATGGCGTCCGATCTGCGTCTGGCCGTCTATTTTCCCGCAGCTTCCGCCTTCTCGCGGACGTCCTCGATGACTTGCAGGATTTCCTGGGCGTCGCTGATGATATCCACGGGAAGGTGGAATCCGATGCGCTTGGCAACCGCGATGTTGATCCGCACGTCCTGGGGGTCGAGCAAAAGCTGGCTGATGTCCCTCGGCTTCTCGCCATTGAAGATACGGGCCATGGTCTCGGCATAGAAGTCCCCGGCATAGCGGAAATCCGGCTGGGCCATGCTCATCATGGCCCCGGCGTTGACCTCGTAGAGGGTGCCCATGGCGAAGGTGGGGATGTCATGGGCGAAGAGCGGCTCAAGGAGCCCGGCGATGCTTTTCATGTTCAGGCCGCGATGGATGGTCAGGTAGACGGCGTCCACCGTGCCGGCCAGTTCCTCATGGCAGGCCAGCACGGCCCGTTCGGCCTCCTCCTGGGTCACGCCGGAAAACGGGGCCTCGCAGGCCACCAGCTCGAAGCCCAGCTCCCGGGCCAGGGGTTCGATCTGGTCCATGCCCGCATAGCTGATGCCTTCCCGGGAGTTCTCATACACAACTCCCAGCTTTTTGAACCCCACGACCGAGTGGAAAAGCCGGACCTGCCGGGCGTACCGGGTGGGATCGACCCGGGCATGCACGTGGTCGTGGCCGGAATCCTCGGCGCTGGCGACAATCCCCGAAAACAGGGCGTTGGACGTCGAGCAGACCACAACGGGGATATCGTGCTCGTCGGTGGCCAAATCCTGTCCGGCCCAGGTTCCCAGGGCCAGGACCAGATCCAGGTCGCGCCGGGTTGTGGCCCGGTTGAGGAAATCGGCGCGCCGGGCCTGACGCAGGTCGTTTTTCCACTCCGCCGTCCAGAAGGCGTCCGGAACGAACTCCAGATAGTCGCTCCGTGCCCGGACCAGGCAGTCCCAGACCGACGCCGAGTCCCGGGCCGTGACCAGGCACTCCCTGACCGGCGGCCCGATCCAGCCGAGTTCCACCAGGCGTTCCGCCAGGGCCTTGGTGACCGGGACATAGTCATTGTATTCGCCGCCCTGGTAGAACCCGATGCGCCACTTCCCGTCGCCGTTTTTCTGCGCGGGCTGATAGTTCGGTTCCCCAGCGGCGAAAACGGGCTGCGCCAGACACAGCATGACAAACGCCACGACAGGCAACACCCTGAATCCGTTCATATCTTTTTTCCTGTGTACGCCTTTTCAATGCGAAAGACGTCCTGTGCGCCATCCATATTCCGTTGCATATACACCAGGATAACCGATAAGGACAGCCCCCCGGAGAGACTCCGAGGGAGAATACCCCTTCACCCTCTCCAAAGGTTGTTCCTGCATCCCGGCGTCGGCCGTTTGCCGAAACGCCGAAAACACGGCATCCTTTGGGAGCTCCCCACTACATTTCAGCCCGGAAATACAGAAGTCGGAGAAAGGAAGAGACGGTACGTCCCGCGACCGTACGTGAACCCCGGCACAATTGACCCACGCCCGGCATGGCCGCCGCCTGCGGCCCCACGGCGACCCGAAGCGGCGTCCCCCACGCGGGCAGGGGTTTCCCCCGGCTGAAGGCCGGGGTTGACGAAGCCGCAGGACCGCAACGGCCCCACGGCGAAGCGTACGAACCTTGAAAACGCGGCCCTATGCCGCCTGGCGTTTGACCGAGGCCACGAGCGTGGGCACGTCGAGGATCAGCGACATGGACCCGTCGCCGTTGATGGTGGCCCCGGAGATGCCCTGCACGCTGCCGATGTAGGTGCCCAGGCTTTTGATCACCGTCTGCTGCTGCCCCACCACCTCGTCCACGGCCAGCCCGGCCCGTTCCCCCTCGTGGCGGGTGACCACCACCTGTTCGATGGCCGGGGCCTCGCCCGCCAGCCCGAAGACCTCCCGCAGCCGGATGTAGGGCACGATCTCCCCGCGCAGATGGATGGTCCGGTTGCGGCCCGACACGTTGCCCGCCTGCCGCGACAGTTCCACGCATTCCTCCACCAGGGACAGGGGGATGATGTAGTGTTCGCCGCCGGAGGTGACCTGGAGGCCGTCGATGATGGCCAGGGTCAACGGCAGTTTGATGATGATGCGGCTGCCCGCGCCCGGATCGCTTTGGATATCGATCTTGCCGCGCAGGGACTCGATGCCCCGCTTGACAACGTCCATGCCCACGCCCCGGCCGGAGACGCTGGTGACCTTCTCGGCCGTGGAAAAGCCGGGCAGGAAGATCAGGTTGAAGATCTCGGAGTCGGTCATCCTGGCGTCGGCGGGCACCAGTCCCTTTTCCACGGCCTTGGCCCGGATCTTCTCCGGGTCCATGCCCCGGCCGTCGTCGGTGATGTGGATGAGCACCTCTCCGCCGGCGTGCTCGGCGGACAGGATGATTTTCCCCGTGGGCGCCTTGCCGCGTTCCATGCGTTCCCGGGGGGATTCGATGCCGTGGTCGATGCTGTTGCGCAACAGGTGCACCAGGGGATCGCCGAGTTGCTCGATGACCGTCTTGTCGAGCTCGGTCTCGCCGCCCTCGGTGACCAGTTCGATCTGCTTTTGCATGTCCGAGGACAGATCGCGCACCAGCCGCCGGAACCGGCTGAAGGTGGTGCCGATGGGCAGCATGCGGATGCCCAGGGTGTTGTCGCGCAGTTCGTTGGACAGCCGCTCGATCTCCTCGGCCACGCCGGTCAGGGCCGCATGGCGGATATCCCCGGCCAGCTGGCTCAACCGGGCCTGGGCGATGACCAGTTCCCCCACCAGGTTGACAAGTTCGTCGAGCTTGGCCGCGTCCACCCGCAGGCTGTGCACCGCCTCCTTGGGAGGCGGCTTGCGCGCGGCCCGGGCGGTCTCGGGGGGCGGCCCGCCGTTCTCCGTGGCGGCAGGGGCCGACGCAGGGGACGGGGCGGCCGGCGAAGACGCAGCCGGTTCGGATATGGCCTGGGGGGCGGCCGGCGCGGCCGGTACCGGCCCGGGTCCGGCCTCGGGCCAGTCCCCGGAGATATCTCCGGCGGCCGGGGTCGCAACGGCCTGCCAGACGTCGGACAATTCCCACTCCTCCACGGCCGAAACCTCGGCCTCGGCGCTGCTGTCGAGAAACAGCAACACATCCCGCACCGCGTCCTCGCCCTTGTCCGTGGTCACCAGGACGGTGAACCGGGCCGGGCAGGCGTCCGGGTCGAAATCGGGCAAAAGGGGCACCTCGGCCAGGTCCGCCTCCACCCGGCACTCTCCCAGCCCCCGCAGGCCGTCCAGGATGCCCAGGACGCCCTCCGCCCGCCTGGGGGCGAAGCGGATGCGATACGTGGCAGGGGCCGGGGCGGCCCGTTCCCCAGCCGGTGCGGCGGCCGCTTGGGCAGTGGCGGCCGGTGCGGGCGTCTGGACTCCCGCCAGATTGGTGGTGCGCACGAGATCGCGAAACGACTGCAGAAGGGCCTCGTCCTTTTCGGCGGCCGGGTCGGCGCCCTCGGCCAGCATGGCCGCGAACCGGTCCCTGGCCGAAAACGTCAGGTCCATGAGGGTCTTGTCCACATCCCTCCAGCCGCCCCGCACATGGTCGAACACCGATTCCACGGCATGGGCCAGGGCCACGGCGTCGTCCACGCCGAACATGTCGCAGGCCCCCTTGAGGGTATGCACAGCCCGGAAGACGCGGTTGACCAGTTCCGCGTCGTGCGGGGCCTTCTCCAGTTCAAGAAGTCCGGCATCGAGTTCGGCCAGGGTTTCCCCCACCTCTTCCATGAACAGATCCCGCATCCCGTTTTCCAGTGCCATCCACGTTCCTCCGGGGGAATCCCCCTTGTCCGGGCTATCCCTGCCGCGCCTCAGGCAACGCCAAAAAGACCGCCGTCCACCCCCGCCTCGGCCAGGGCCCGGGGCGTGAATCCGGCCCGGACAGCCTGGGCGGCGAGCCCGGCGGGAACCCCCGCCGCATGGGCCAGGGAAAGGCCCCGGGCGGAAAAGGTCCGGGCCGCGCTGACCAGGGCCAGAAGACCGTCCAGGCCGGGTTCGGCCTGGGGAGGGAAATCCAGCCTGACGTCCACTCCCCGGTCCAGGCAGACTGCCAGGGCCTGGGCCAGGGCCTGGGCCGCCCCGGTGAGTTCGTCTCCGGCCAAGTCCGGCGCACAGGCCAGCCGGGTGTGGTCCGGTGCATGGTGGAGCCGGAAGGGCCCGGCGCGTTCTCCGGGGTCGGCCGGCTCCCTGTCGGACGCCGCCTGGACTCCGGGGGACGGCGGCGGCGCGGCGCCCGGCGATGCGACGGGAGCCTGGGCCGGGGCATCCCCGGCCAAAAGGGAAGCCACATCCACCGGGGTGATGCGGCGTTCGTCCAGGGCGAAAAGATAGCTGACCACGTCGGGCTCGACGATGGTGGCGAACAGGACGTACAGGGGAATGCTGTTGGCCGGGGGGGCATACAGGTCGCCCACGGCGGCCAGGTCCATGCGGCAGTCCAGGACCAGTCCGCTGGCCTCCATGGCCGCGAAAATGTCCAGGGGGGTCTTTTTCCGGGCATGCACGTCGTGGATGAGGTCGTACTCCACGAGATAGAGCATCTTGCCGCCCGTAACGGCCTGTTCGAGGCTCAGACGGTCCTGGGTGAAGAGCACCCGCCCGTCCGGCAGGGCGATGTCCGCAGTCCTGGCTAGGTCGGCCTTTTTCTCCTCGGGCAGATGCTCCACGGCCAAGCCCGACAACTCGGCCAAAAGCCCGGAGATGTCCTCGGCGTCACCCGCCGGGCCCAGTTCCACCAGGCCGCGCAGGCGGTCGAAGCCGCCGAGCAGGAGGTTGATGACCCGGGTGTCCGGGGCGATCTCCCGGCTGCGGATCATGTGCAGCACGTTTTCCAGCTTGTGCCCGAGATCCCGGGTGTTTTGCAGATTGAGGAATCCGGCCCCGCCCTTGATGGAATGGGCGGCCCGGAAGACCTTGTTCACCAGTTCCTCGTCGATGTCCGCCCCGTCATGTTCCATGTCCATGAGGCAGGCCTCGATGTCGCCCAGGTGTTCGCGGGTGTCTTCCACGAACATGGTCATGATTTCGTCGTCCATGCTCTCCATGCAGCGCCCCCCCCCGGGCCGTCAGCCTTCCAGAATGAAATGTTTGTCCAGGCGCATGGTCCGCAAGAGCCCCAGGATGTCCGGCCCGACCCGGGTCAGACGCAGCCTGCCCCCGGCCTTGCCAAGGGAGTTGTGGGTCGCGATGAGCAGCCCAAGCCCCACGGAATCGACCATCCCCACCCCGGACAGATCCACGGTCAGGGACGCGGTCCCGGGCGTCAATACCGCCTTCCACTGGCCGCGAAGCTCCTCCACCGTGGAAGCCACGATATCCCGTCCCGGCCGCAGCACCATGGCGGCCCCGTCTCCCTTGTCGTTCATTGCGTCGTCCCCGCTTCGTCCGGGCACCGGGGCGTCCCGGCGGACTCCCCATCCCGTTTTTTTACCAGCCTGACCGTGTTTCCGGCGGCGTTGTATTCCATCACGTCGGCATAGGCCTCCATGATGCACACCCCCCGGCCGCTTTCCGCATCAAGGGGCGGCAGATGGCCGCGCCTGGCCATCCAGTCGAAGCCCGGACCGGGATCGGACACGGTGCATTCCACGGCGTCGTCCACGAAACGCACCGTACAGGACACCTCATGCCCCCCGCTCCCATCGCCGCCATGCAGGACGGCATTGAGCAGGGCCTCGCGCACGATGAGCTTGATGTCGAAAAGCGGCCAGGTGCCGTTTTTGGACACGAAATCCTCGATCTCGGCAACGGCCGTGTCGATGTTGCGCGCCTTTGCCGTGAAAACCACATGCAGGCCGCCCTGATCGATTCGCGATGCGTACGCCACGCCCCCTCCCTGTTGCCTGGTCCCGCCGCGCGCCATGCGCCGGCACACCGATCCGGCCCTGGCCTTCCCCTGCGCCGCCCGGCAAACGATCCGCGTGCGGCATCTGCGGGAGTGGCGCCGGGAAATACCGGCCGCCCCCTTGAAGGCCCCCTTGTCCCTTTAACCACGTCGGCGCCGTTTTGGAAACTCTATACCTCGAACCCCAGCAGCACCATGTCGTCGTCATGCAGACGGCCCGTGCCGTCGAGACGCCGGGCGGCCTGCTCCACGGCCTCGGCCATGGGCAGTCCCCTCGTGTCCAGGCAGGCCTGGACCAGGATGTCCACTCCCCGGTCCCTGGACCGGACCTCCCCCCGGAACCGTTCCACCAGACCGTCGGTATACAGAAAAATCCGATCCCCGGCCGCGACCTTGCGTTCCAGGATGCCGAGCTGGACATGGTCGAACACCCCCAGGATGTCGCCCTCCACGTCGAGCAGGCTGGCCTGACCGGCGGCCGTGACCAGGATGGGCGGCGGGTGTCCCGCGTTCACCAGGGTCAGCCTGCCCCGGGCCCGGTTGAGGGCGGCCAGGGCGGCCGTCAGATGCTTGCCGTCCTTCAAAATGCCGGTGAGCACGGCGTTGATGTTTTTCAGGGTCTCCTGCGGCGTGAAAAGCGGGCCGGAATTCTGGCGCAAAAGGGCCTTGAGGGAGGAGGTGACAAAGGACGCCCCCAGGTCGTGGCCGGAGATGTCGGCCAGGAAATAGCCCATGGAGCGTTCCGTGAGGGGGAACACGTCGTAGAAATCGTCGCCTGCCTCCAGGACCGGCACGTAGCGCACGGCGAACCGGGCCTCGGGAATGTCTCCGGGATCGGCCAGAATGGCCTGCTGGGCCTCGCGGATCTGGGACAGCTTGTCCGCCTGCACCTTGAGCATGGCTGCATGGGCCTGCCGCAGGCGGATGTGCAGCTTGACCCGGGCCAGAACCTCCTCCCGGGCGAAGGGCTTGGCGATGTAGTCCACCGCGCCCATCTTGAGTCCCCGCACCTTGTTGTCCACGTCGCCCAGGCCCGAGATGAAGATGATGGGTGTTTCTCCCGCCGCCGGGTCGGCCAGAAGCTTCTCGCAGGTGGTGAACCCGTCCTCGCCGGGCATGACGATATCCAGGATGATCAGGTCCGGACGAAGCTTCGGGGCCAGGCGGCGGGCCTCGGGACCGGATGTGGCGCGCCATGTCTCGAAACCGGCATCGCGCAGCATCCACTCCAGGGTCATGAGATTGACCACCTCATCGTCCACGATGAGGATGGAAGGCGTTTCGTTCATATGACGGCGCGGATTGCGTCCCCGGGGAAGTCCGGTCGGCAACGTTTATAGTCCAGTTCCTGCCGCCGGTGGCCCGGCAACGGCACCCTAGCATCTGCCTGCGCCATTCTCCACTCAAAAAAACCGGCCCCGGCCCCGGCCGGACATTGCGGACGGCGCAAAATCCCCGTATGGTCGCCTCCCCCGGGGATGCCCCGACACGCGCGCGCCGGGGAAAACCCTGCGGCGGCCATTTCCGGCCGTCCTCTCCGAAAGGTCAATCTATCCTATGGCTTATAAAACGAAAATCAAGGAGCTGTGGCGCACCAAAAAACAGGAGTTGTCCATTTTGGCCATCTGGATGGTGAGCCTTTTGCCCGGGCTCATCGTCTCCATCCGCAAGGGCGATCCCCTGTACGCCTCCCTTTTGGTCATGTTCATCCAGTTTCTGGCCTCGTTCGGATCCATCACCCTGTTCGGGGTCATCGCCCAACTGGTGTGCTACAAGTATATCGAGTCCGTGGAGGTCCACGACCGGATGATGGACGGCCTGTTCTTCGGCTTTCACGCCGGCATCGTGATCTGGATTCTCTACGCCTTCTTCCACATCCTCTTCGGCCGCAAGATCATCGGCGAGGTCAACGAACTGGTGGCCTTTTTCGGGATCACCTGCATCGCCAGCTGCGTCATCGGCATCCTGTGCGGGTTTCTGATCGGCAAATACCGCGACCGCAAAAACACCATCATCTAGTTCCGGCCGCCCCGGAAAACCGGTGGGCCGCGCGGCATCCCCCATTCCCCATTCCCCGACGGTCGGAAGAACCGCGGGAGAACGAACCGCCCCGCCGCGTCTGGCTCATGCCTCACGGCAAACGCACCCGGCTGACGGATTCCGGCCGGGAAAAGGCGGACGCGCCGCCGCGTGTTTCGGAGAATCAGGCCGGATGGGCCTCGTCGGGCAGAAAAACGGACAGGACGGCCTCCACCTGGCGGTCCACCTTGTCCACGACCAGGCCGAGGGTTTTGGCGGGCACGCCCAGGAGGGCGAAGGCATCGGGAGACAGGGGCGGCACGTAGTATTCCCCGCTCGACCCCATGCGCATGGCGTTGACCACCACGTCGGCCACATGGACGATGGCCGTATCCGGAACCCAGCCCTGCCGGCCCGGCCCGTGATGATGCCCCACGGCCAGGGCCAGGCTTTCGGGGAAACGCCATTCCGCCAGGAGGGCCTGGCCCAGGGCGGCATGGTCGAACCCGAAAACCCGCAGCTCGGCCGTACGCACCAGGGCCTTGTCCCGCCGGGCCATGCGCAGGGCCTCGGCCGAAAATTCGGGCAGATTGCGGTACATGACCAGCCGCCCCACATCGTGCAGCAGGCCGGCCACGAAAAGCCGCTCCCCGCTTTCGGGGGCGCAGGCGGCGCATCCGGCCAGGGCCGAGGCGGCCAGGCCGCAGGCCACGCTGTGCTTCCATACGGATTTGACGTCCGTGAGCCCCGGAGGCAGATCCCGGAACATCGAGACCACGGAGATGCCCAGGGCCAGGGTGGTGAGCTGGCGGCTGCCCACGATGGTCACGGCCCGGGACAGGGTGTCCACCTTGGTGGGAAAACCGTAAAAGGCGCTGTTGACCAGCCGCAAGAGCCTGGCCGACAGGCTCTGGTCCATGCCGATGACCCGGGCGGCCTCCTGGGCCGTGCTCACGGGATTGTTCAACACCTCGCAGATGCGGGCGAAAACGTCGGGCAGGGACACCAGGGCCGGGTCCGAGGCAATGACGTCCTGGATGGAGGGCGGAGCCGGGAGGTCCGGGGCAGTCCCGCCTGGCCGGGGCAGGGACGGGGGCGGGGGCGGCGGATCGGGAAAGGCGGTTTTCTCGCGGACCATGTCCCGGGCCACCCGGGGCACGCACACGGCGACGAGTTCGGCCAGGGCCGGATGACGCGGCCCGGCATGGACGAACCGGGAGCGCACATGATCCCGGGCGGCCTCCAGGACCAGGGGGTCCAGGGGAGGCGCGGCGTCTTCCCGCTCCGTGTCCGCCGGTCCCTCGACCGGCACCGTGACCACGCGGTGGGTGGCAAAAAGCGCGGCATGCCTGCCGGTGACGACCGTCCCCCGGGGGGACACCAGGGCCCCGTCCGGACGGCGGACATCCTCGGCCAGGACCATGCCTGGCGTCAGTTGCGCAATGGGAATATGTCTGGACATGAATACGGACGCGAAGCCTCCCCGTTTCCGGCCGGGAACCACCCCGGCCGCACGTCTTCGCTATCCAGTCATGAGGTATGAGGTGGCCGGGGCGGCCTGTCAAGGACCATCCCGCCGCACTGCCACGAATCCCTTGACAAATATGCCGCGGGCCGGGATCACTTGACAGCGGCAGGGAGTTTTTTCATCCTGCCAGAAACCTGTGATTCACGAAGGTTCCCGGCCCCCCTTCTCCCCGCTCCTGTCCTTTGCGCCGGGGCCGGTTTGGATTTCCCCGCACCCCGTTTCCGCACGACGCCCCGGTGGCGTCCAGCCGCCTGGAGGCGTCTTGGGCAACGTTCTCATCATCGATGACGATCTCGACATCCGCGACGCCCTGACCCGGGTGGTCACGCGGCTTGGCCACCAGGCCAGGACGGCCGCCACCCTGGATGAGGGACGCCGCCTGGCCGGGGCAGGGGATGTGGATGTGGTCTTTCTGGACGTGCGTATGCCCGACGGCAACGGCCTGGACGCCATCGCCGACCTGCGCAAGTCCGCCTCGGCCCCGGAGGTCATCGTCATCACCGGATGGGGTGAGGCCGACGGGGCCGAGCGGGCCATGCGCCAGGGCGCCTGGGATTACATCGAAAAGCCCCCCTCGGTGCGCACCATGACCGGGCCGCTTCTACGGGCCATGGAATACCGCCAGGGAGGCGGAACGCCCCCGGCGGACACCTTCCGCTTCGACGGCATCACCGGCAAGAGCATCCGCCGCGCTGCCTGCCTGGAATTGGCGGCCAAGGCCGCCGTGGGCGAGGTCAACGTGCTTTTGACCGGACAGACCGGCACGGGCAAGGAGCTTTTCGCCCGGGCCATCCACGCCAATTCGCCCCGGGCGGACCAGCCCTTCGTGGTCGTGGACTGCGCCGCCCTGCCGCCGACCATTGTGGAAAGCGTCCTGTTCGGCAACGAGAAAGGGGCTTACACCGGCGCGGACGCCCGGCGCGACGGATTGATCCTCCAGGCCCACGGCGGCACCCTGTTCCTGGACGAGATCGGGGAACTGCCCCTGTCGGCCCAGAAGGCCTTTTTGCGCGTGCTTCAGGAGCGGCGATTCCGCCCGGTGGGGGGACGTGAGGAAAAAAACTGCGATTTCAGGCTGGTGGCGGCCACAAACCAGGATCTCGAGGCCATGTCCCGCCAGGGTCTCTTCCGCCAGGATCTGCTCTTCCGGCTCCAGGGCATCAGCATCGATCTGCCGCCGCTGTGCGAAAACCTGGACGACGTGCAGCTGTTCGCCAGGCACTTCCTCGATCAGGCGCGGCTTCGCCGGGGCCTGCCGGACAAGATCCTCTCGGAGGAATTCCTGGCCGCCCTGAGCGCCTATCCCTGGCCGGGCAACATCCGCGAGGTGTGCAACACCATGGAGGGGGTTCTGGCCCTGGCCCGGGACGACCAGGTGTTGCACCCCGTCCATCTGCCCCTGCACATCCGGGTACATGCCGTGCGTTCCAAGGTGGCGGGCTCCGAGGCCGCGCGCCAGCTCGGCAACGGCGTCCCCTCCGCCGGGGCCTTCGCCGTATCCGGGGACGCGCCGGGCGGGGCGCAGGCCGGCGCCGCCTCGGCACCGGAACAGTCCCAGGCGGGCACTGCGCCCGAACCGCTGCCTCTCCTCAAGGATTTCCGGGACCAACGCGAGTCCGAATATCTGCGTCTGTTGGTCAACCGCCATGCCGGCAACATGCGCGCCCTCCTCTCCGTCTCCGGCCTTTCCCGCTCCCGCCTGTACGCCCTGCTCAAAAAGCACGGCCTTTCCCCGGAACGCCTGTGATGCCGGTACGCTAAAGAACGGCCTTGCGCCCGCCGATAGGAAAGGTATGACCGGCAAAAACCGTTTCCGGCCGGTCGGCGGAGGCCGATGTGCGTTCACTTCTCGTAGCCGGAATCCTCATCGCGGCCGTGTTCGTCTACCTTGTGGCGTCCTCGCGGCTCGACGCCCCGCCGGCGCCGCCGTCCGGCGTGGCCAAGTACGAGGCCATGGCGGAACGCGTCCGGTCCCTGGAAGCGGCCCGGCAAAACCTCATGGTTTCGGCCAAGCTCAAGGCCGCCGGCGCCTCCCCGTCCCGAAAGGCCACCACCTCGCGCGGGGTGCGCAGGGCCTATGCCAGGGGATACCGGGACGGCTTCAGCGAAGGCTACGCCACGGGGTCGTTCCTTTCGGCCTCGGCCCGCCCCAATCCCCTCTTTTTTCCCATTCCGAAGGTGCAGTAGGACGATTACGGCCGGACGGCGATGCGGCAGGGTCAGGAGGCGGGACGGTAGGCGGCGAGCTTGTCGGCCACGGCCAACACGGCCATGACGTAGAGATTGCTGTGGTTGTAGCTGTAGATGGCGGCCTTCCGCTCCTCCTCGGTCTGCCCCTGGCGCCAGCCGTGGCCGCGCAGATAATTGGCCACGCTGTGGATGGCGTCCGCCTCGGTGAAAAGATCCACGATGCCGTCGTTGTCGGCGTCCACCCCGAACTTCAGGGCGTTGGTGGGCATGAACTGGCAGATGCCGATGGCCCCGTAGATGGAGCCCGGAATGGCCAGGGGGGAGGCCTGTTTGGCCGCGGCATAGGCCAAAAGGGCCTTGAATTCCGCATAGGCCCAGTCCCCCTTGTCCTTGGCGGCCTGTGCGGCGAAGGCCGTGCGTTCCGGGGAATTTTTCAGGTTCTTCAGCCGTCCCCGCACCAGTTCGAAGTCGCGGCACAGGGCCATGCTGGCCAGCACCCCGAAGGCCTCCCGGTCGCCCAGATAACTGCCGAGCTTGGTCTCCACCAGGAGGATGGCCGCCACCACTTCGGCCGGAACGCCGTAGGCCTCTTCCGCGGCGGAGAAGGAGGCCCGGTTTGCGGCCATGTACCGCCCGGCCTTGCTGATGGTCCAAGGATCCAAAAACCGGCGGTAGCCGCTTTTTTCCAGGGTGCGCCTGGTCACGGTCACCGGCTCGAACCGGTTCTTGACCATGGAATCGACCTTTTTGGCCATGATGGAGGGATCGAAGGCCACGCCGGGCGTGGAGAGCAAGACGGCGACCCCGGCCCGGTCCACGCCGTCGGCCGCAAGCCTCGCTAAAAGGGGTTCCCACACGGTTTCCGGCCCGGTGTGGCCGACCTGGGCCACCACGGACAACAGGAGGAAGGCGGCCAGCATGCCGGCCGCGATCCGCCCGGCCGGGGTGCCGGCGCCATGACGCCGGGAAGGGGCATCCGATACTGTCGTACGCATGGTGTATACTCTTACGCCTTGACGGCGGCACTGTCCATGAAACGACCGGGGGCATCCCCGGACGCAATCCCGCTCTCCAGAAACGGGGCGAGTTCGCGGCGCAAGGCCGCAACGGCGGCATGGACCTCCTGTCCAGGATCTGTCCCGGCCCACTCCTCCACCCGTCTGGCCAGCCCGGCGGCCTCCTCCAGCCCCAGGTTGCGCAGCACACCCTTGACGGCATGGCCCGCATCGGCCAACGGAACCGGGCCATCCCCGGCCAGGGCCCGCTCCAGATCGGCCATGGCCCGGGACAGGGCCGCCCTGCCGACGCGGATGATCTCGTCGATCTCCTGTTCCGGAAACCCCAGCGTCCGGCGCAGATAGGCCCGGGCCGCTGCCTCGCAGGACGTCATTGCGGCGTCTCCTCCTTGCCCGCGGCCACGGCCGCAAGCACCCTTTCCAGGTCGGGGATGCGGTAGGGCTTGGAGAAAAAGTAGTCCATGCCCGCCTCCCGGCACAGCCTGGCGTCCTCTTCCATGGCCTGGGCCGTCAGGGCCGCGATGGGCGTGGTGACGCCCGCCCGGCGCAGCCGGCGCGCCGTGGTGGCCCCGTCCAGGCCCGGCATGCGCAGGTCCAAAAAGAGCACGTCGAAGGGCTGCCCCATGGACACCCGTTCCAGGACCGTCTCCACCGCCCCTTCGCCGTCCGCGGCAAAGACGATGTCGGTCACGCCGAACTTGTTCAGGATTTTTTCCAGGAGGAACCTGTTGAAGTCGTTATCCTCGGCGACGAGAACCCGCAACCGGGAAAACGCCGGCCGTGGCACGGGCGCATCCGCTTCGCCGGTCACGGCAGGGGCCGGGAGGACGCGGCCAGGGGCGGCGGCCACCGGCGCCCGCAGGGGCAGGTCGAAGTAAAAGGTGCTTCCCTGGCCGAGGCGGGTCTTGAGAATGATGTCCCGGGCCCCGAGCAGGATGGCCAGCCGTTTGGAGATGGACAGGCCAAGGCCGGTGCCGCCGTGCCTGCGGGTGACGGAGCCGTCGGCCTGGTAGAAGGGTTCGAAGATGTGGGAGGCCGCTTCATCCGGGATGCCCGGCCCGGTATCCGCCACCTGGAACCGGGCGTATCCCCGGCCGGGGGCACGCCCGGCGGACAGGGAAACCTGGCCGGAATCGGTGAATTTGACGGCGTTGGACAGGAGGTTGAGCAGGATCTGGCGCAGGCGATGGGCGTCCGTTTCCAGAACCAGGGGCAGTTCCGGATCCATGTGAAAAACCACGGACAGGCCCTTGGCCGTGGCCTGGGGGGTCAGAACCTGGACGGTGTCGGACAGAAGCCGGAAAACATCCACGGGGCCGGGCATGATTTCCAGGCGTCCGGCCTCAATCTTGGAGATATCCAGGATGTCGTTGACGATGGCCAGGAGGGCGTCGCCCGTGGCCCGCATGGTCTCCACGTATTCGTGCTGCTCGGGGGTCAGGGCCGTCTGGGCCAGGAGCTGGGGAATGCCGATGAGGGCGTTTAAGGGGGTCCGGATTTCATGGCTCATGTTGGCCAGAAACATGCCCTTCATGCGGCTGGCCTGCTCGGCCTTGGCCCTGGCCTGGACAATCTCGGAGATGTCCACGAAGGACTCGATGGATCCCACGGGCTCGCCCCGGGAGTCGCGCAGGGGGGCGGCGTTGCGCAGGATGGTGATCTCCCGGCCGGTGGCCGTGCGCATGCGGCACTGGTGCTTGGCGGGAGACGGCCGGGATGGGCCGGCGTCCGGCGAGGCAGGGGCGTCGGCTCCGCACAGCAGTTCATCCCGGGACCGGCCCAGGGCTTGCTCCCGGGCATAGCCGGTGATGGCCGTGAATTCGTCGTTGACGGTCGTCACCAGGCCGTCCTGGTTGACGATGCAGATGGCCGCCCCGGCGATGGTCAAAATCTGCTCCAGGAAGGCCCGCTCCCGTTCCACCGACCGTCTGGCCTCCACCAGGGGGGTGACGTCGATGACCGAGACGATGACCCCGGAAAAGCCGTCCTCCCCCTGCCCGGCCCCGCGCACGGGCTGGATGCGGATGGCCACGTCGGCCGCGCCCAGGCGCTGGTTGACCGTGGCCGGAGTGGTCAGGGCCCCTTTCCGGAAAAGCTCGAAAAAGGCGCTGGTCTGGCAGTCCGCCGTGTCCAGGCCGAGCACCGCGAAGTCCTTGCCCAGGACCGCACCGAGGGGCAACCCGAGAACATCGAGAAAACGGCGGTTGATTTCCCGCACGATCCCCTGGGCGTCCACGTAGGCGATGCGCTCGTCCAGGGCTTCCATCATGGCGGTCAGGCGGGCCAGGCGCGCGGCCGCGCTCCGGGAACCCCTGGAGTTCCGGGAATTTCGAGCGGGGGCGGCGGCGGGCGGCGGGCGGCTCGAAGAATCCGCCGTTGCGGCCGCCGCGCGGGCATGGCCCGGGGAAGAGGGAGGTGATCGGTCCCTGGCGTGGGCCTCAGGCCGATCCTTGTCGGGCCGCTTCATGAAACGTCCTTAGTCGCTCCCCGTAGGGAGGATGGCCGAAAAAGGCCGACCCGGAAACCAGGATGTCGGCTCCGGCGGCCACAAGCGCGGGCGTGTTGTCCGGTGTGACCCCGCCGTCCACCTGGATGCGGGTGGACAGGCCCCGGGCCTCGACCATGGCCCGCAGGTCGCGGACCTTGTCCAGGCAGAAGGGAATGAAGGATTGGCCTCCGAACCCGGGGTTGACGCTCATGATCAGCACCATGAAAAGCTGGGGCAAAAGGTATTCCACGGCCGACAGGGGCGTGGCCGGGTTGAGGGCCACGGCGGGCTTGGCCCCGAGTCTGGCGATCTCGGAGCAGGCCCTCTCCAGGTGGACCGTGGACTCGGCATGAACGCAGATGAGGTCGGCCCCGGCGTCGCGAAATTCGGCCAGGTAGCGCTCGGGACGGTCGATCATGAGGTGGGTGTCGAAAAACAGGCGGCTCGTCTGGCGCAGACGCTTGATGATGGGCGGGCCGAAGGTGATGTTGGGCACGAAATGGCCGTCCATGACGTCCAGGTGGGCCCAGGCCACCCCGGCGTCCTCCAGGGCGGCCAGTTCCTCGGTCAGCCGGCCGAAATCGGCGGACAGAAGCGACGGCGACAGGATGAAAGACTCGTTCATGATCTTTAAGTTCCCTTCCTCGACTTCTAAGCTTTTTGCGGCGGGGCCACAATCCCCCGGGGGCGTCCCCCCGGTCCGGCTTTCCGGCCCGGCTCCCCGGCCAACGCCGCATCCCCTTCCGGGCCTGGCCCGCAAAGGGCTTTGGACGCGCGATCAGGCCGCCCACGCCTCGTCCTCGGCGCTATTGGGGCTGGTAGCCCTTGAGCTTCATGCACTTGTCCACCAGGGAGTCGATGCGCTCCCGGCGCTCGGAGCTGTCCACCACCGAGGCCGTGGCCTTCTCGGCCTCGTATTCGCACTCCATGTGGTCCCGCTCGGTCTCGTTTTTCGACTTGTCGGCGCTTTCATAATACATCTTGCCGCCGCAGCCGGATGCCACGCACACGGCGAGAAGCGCGGCGAAAAGAAGCTTGTTCATGTATTTCCCCTTTGGCTGCATGCTGCCTGATCCCGGCCCACCCCGTGGGCCATCCGCCGCCCCGCGAGGCGGAGCGAGGCCGTGATCCCGAAATCAGCGCTCACGGATTTCACAGACAACAACGTGCACAGGTGCGTATGCAAAATGCTGGCGCATTTTCCAGGAAGGACACCATCAATGTCCCGTCAATTTGTATTTTTTCAGCTTGTACTGCAACAGGCTCTTGGAAAGCCCCAGCATCTCGGCGGCCTTGACCTGCACGAAATTGGATCGGGCCAGGGCCCGGCGCACCAACGCCAGCTCGATCTTTTCCAGGGTCTCGTTCAGGTTGATGCGTACCGGCAGAAGATCCACGGCGCTTTTGTACTGCGACTCCTCGTCCTTGATCTCAAGCGGCAGATCCTCCACCCCGATGACCTCGCCCGAGGACAGCACCACGCAGCGCTCGATGACGTTTTGCAACTGGCGCACGTTGCCCGGCCACTCGTAGGCCGTGAGGTAGTCGATGGCCTCGGGGGAAAAGCCCTTGATGGCCTTGGCGTTTTCGCCCGCGTACCGTTCCAGGAAATGGGCGGCCAGGATGGGGATGTCCTCCCGCCGCTCGCGCAGGGGGGGCATGTCCAGGCGCACCACATTCAGGCGGTAGAACAGATCCTCCCGGAACCCCCCGGCGGCCACGGCCTCTTCCAGGTTCTTGTTGGTGGCGGCCACCACCCGGATGTCCACCTCGATGGATTCGCCGCCGCCCACCCGCTCGATCTTGCGCTCCTGGAGCACGCGAAGGAGCTTGACCTGCAGGTCCGCCGAAAGCTCACCGATCTCGTCCAGAAAGATCGTACCCTCGTGGGCCATCTCGAAACGGCCCCGCTTGCGGGCCACGGCCCCGGTGAACGAGCCCTTCTCGTGCCCGAAGAGCTCGCTTTCCAGCACGCCGGAACTCAGGGCCATGCAGTTGACCGAGACGAAGGCCCCTTTCTTGCGCGGCGAGGCGTAATGGATGGCCTTGGCGATGAGTTCCTTGCCCGTGCCCGACTCGCCGGTGATGAGCACCGTGCTCTTGGACGGCGCGGCCTTGGTCACCAGTTCCAGGACGCGCTGCATGGCCTTGCCCCGGCCGATGATCTGGTGCTGGGAATACCGGTCCTCCAGGCTTTGGCGCAGCATGATGTTCTCACGCTGGGCCGCGGCGAAGCGGGCCGCCTTGTCCACGGTCAAAAGCAGCTCGTCGTTGGCGAAGGGCTTGGCGATGTAGTCGAAAGCCCCGTAGCGCATGGCCTCCACCGCGCCTTCGATGCTGCCGAAGGCGGTCATGATTATCACCGGCACATGGGCGTAGTTTTTTTTGACGAATTCGAGCACCTGCTGCCCGGTGACCTTGGGCATCTTCATGTCCGTGATCACCACGTCCACCTCGGACTCCTCCAGGTAGGCCAGGCCGGTCTCCGGGTCGTCCAGGGGGGTCACGGCATAGCCCGCGTCCGTGAGCATGGCCTCGAGGATCAGCAGGTAGTTTTTCTCGTCGTCGAGGATCAGTATCTGGCTCGGCATGTCATCCGTCTCCTTATGCGGCAATACGGCACGGCGATTTTTTCAAATCCCGGCCATTTGGGCAACACCCGCCGCATCGCCACGGTTCTCCGGCTCGGCCCCGGCAGGCCGGGGCGAAAACGCGCCTTTCAGGCCGCAGGGAAGCGCATCTCCACCCTGGCCCCGCCGCCCTCGGCATTGTCCAGGGCCAGCGTGGCGTTATGGCTCTCCAGGATGTTTTTGACGATGGCCAGGCCCAGCCCGGTGCCCGTGTCCTTGGTGGTGAAAAACGGGTCCGGGGCCTTGTCCTTGTGGCTGGGGTCGAAGCCCGGCCCGGTGTCGGCGATGGTCAGGAGCACCCCCTGATCCCCGGAGGTCAGGCGGATCTCCAGGCGGTGCCCGCCCGGCGGCGGGCCGCTTTGGGCCGGGGCCAGGACCATGGCGTCCAGGGCGTTGCCCACGATGTTGTAGACCGCCCGGTACAGGAGATCCTTGTCCCCCCGGATGACGGCGCCCGGGGCGTAGTCGCGGGTGACGGCCACGCCGTGCTCCTCGCACTTGGACTCCAGGAAGGCCAGCACCTGGTCCAACACCTGGGCCAGGTCCACGTCTTCCTGGCGCGGGGTCTTGGGCCGGGCGTAGTCCAAAAAGTCACCCACGGTCTTGCTCAGGCGCTTGGACTCGTCGAAAATGGCGGCCAGGAGGCGGCTGTTGGGGTCGCCGGTCTTTTCGGCCTTTTTGAGCAGAAGCTCGGCGCTGCTGCGGATGATGCCCAGGGGGTTTCGGATCTCGTGGGCGATGCCCGCCACCACCCGGCCCATGCCGGCCAGCTTCTCCTGCTGCTGGAGTTCCCGCTCAAGGGCCTCGCGTTCCTTGATGCGCTGGGCGTTCAGGCGTCCGGCCCGGCGCATGATCATGCTCAGGGCCACGTACAGGGCCAGGGAGGAGGCCACGGCGGACAGGATGATGATGCGCTGGAAGTTGACGATCTTCTGGTAGTCCTCGGTGATGTCCTGGGTGATCTCAAGAACGCCCATGATGACCCCGGCCGGGGCCCCGGAGGACAGGGGCCGCTCGGTGCGCAAGGGGTAAATGGTGCGCAGGATGACCGATCCGGCCTGGGGGGTGAAGTCCAGGATGCCGCCCAGGGCGCCGCTGCGGCTTAACACCTGGAAATCGCTCTTGCCGTCCTCCAGGGCCTGCACCACGGCCTCGCCGGTATAACCGGTCTGGCCGATGAGGTCTTTTTCCGTGGCGTAGGAGATGCGCTTGTCGAAATCGTAGATGCGCAGCTCCATGACGTGGAAGCTGTGGATGGTGGAGGTGATGACCTTGTCCAGCTGCTCGTACTGGGCGGGCTGCTGCAGCTCCACCCTGCCGAACCCCAGGACCGTGGGCAGGGTGAAACGCTGGTAGATCTGGTGGTTCAGGTTCTCGGCCAGAAGCCGGGCGAACTCCTTTTGTTTGGAGAGCACCTCCTGGCGGCCGTAGTTGGACAGGAAGATGGACAAAAACAGATTGATGAGCAGAATGAATGCCAGTGAGCTCCAGGAGATGAATTTGACCAGTCCCAGGGACTGTTCCATGTCCTTGGCGGGCTTTTTATCCAAGGGGGCTCCTTCGGCCGCCGACGGCGGCCGGGTCTGGCGGTCGGGGGAAGGCGGCCCGGACGATCCTCCGCCCACGGCCGCCGCCGGGTGACGCCCATAGCGCCGCCCGTCCGGGGCGCGGCCCGGGGCGGATCTATCCCTTGAGCACCCCGCCCATGAGCGTCAGGGCCTCGGTGAGGCTGCCCTCGTCCGTGGCGTAGGACAGGCGCAGGCAGGCGTCGTCGCCGAAGGCCGCGCCGGGCACGGTGACCACGCCCGTGGCCTCCATGATCCTGGCGCAAAGGGCCGTGCTGTCCGGGACGGCGGCGGTGAAATACCCCGACAGGTCGGGAAAGAGATAGAACGCGCCCTGGGGGGTGGGGCACAGGGCCCGATCCCAGGTCGCGATGATGGACAGGGCCAGGTCGCGACGGCGGTGAAAGGCCCGGCGCATGGATTCCACGGCCTCGAAGGGACCGTCCAGGGCGGCCACGGCGGCCTTCTGCACGAAGGAGCAGACGTTGGAGGTGCACTGCCCCTGCAGCTTGCTCATGGCCTTGATCAGGTCCGGATGGGCCAGGGCGTAGCCCACGCGCCAGCCGGTCATGGAAAAGCTCTTGGCCAGGCCGTTGACGATGCCCACCATCTCTGGTTTCCTCTCCCACCACCCGGCCATGCCGGCGGGCTCGGCGGGTTCGTAGACCAGTTGGTCGTAGATCTCGTCGGACAGGACGAAGACGCCGCGCGAAAAGGCCCACTGTGCGATGGCGTCCAGCTCCGCTTGGGTGTGATGACAGCCCGTGGGGTTGGACGGGGAATTGACGATGAGCATGGTGGTCTTGGGGGTGCGGGCTTTTTCCAAGGCCTCCACGGTGATCTTGAAGCCGCTTTCGGCCGTGGTGGGCACAAAGGCCGGTTCGGCCCCGGCCAGGCGCACCATGTCCGGATAGCTGACCCAGTAGGGGGCGGGGATGAGCACCTCGTCGCCGGGGTTCACGTAGGCCTGGATCATGTTGTAGAGGGCCTGCTTGCCGCCGTTGGTGATGATGGTGGCCTCGGGTGGCGCGCCCACCCCGTAGAACCGCTTGAAATATCCGGCCACGGCGGCCCGGGCCTCGGGAATGCCGGGCACGGCGGTGTAGCGGGTGAAATCGGCGTCCAGGGCGGCCTTGGCCGCGTCCTTGACGTGGGCCGGGGTGGGGAAATCCGGTTCCCCGGCGGCCAGGTCCAAGACCCGGCGGCCGGCGGCCTTCATTTCCTTGGCCTTGGCGCTCATGGCCAGTGTGGCCGAGGGTTTGACGCAGGCGAGGCGCAGGGCGGTGAGCATGACGGACATCCCCTGATGTCGTGGGTTGCTGGAAATGGGCGGGACTGACGGCCGCCCGGGCGTCTTTGTAGTGGAATACTCGGAAAAGGTAAATTCTTCCCGCGCCACGGCGGCCAGGCCGCGGGTGGTTTTTCCGGGCGGGCTCGTCCGGGCCCGGCTGGTGCGGCGGCGCATGCGGTTTCTGGTGGACGTGGAGGGGGACAACGGAGCCTTCACGGCCCACACCAACAACACCGGCAGCATGCTGGGGCTCCTCCGGCCGGGGACGCCCGTGCTGCTGTCCGTCAGCGCCAACCCGGCCCGCAAGCTGCCCCACACCCTGGAAATGGTGTGGATGTCGGCCTTTTCCGGCGGCTTCTGGGTGGGGGTCAACACCCTGACGCCCAACCGGCTCCTGGCGGCGGCCTTCCGGGCCGGACGGATTGCGGCCATCACGGGCGAGGCGGCGGACGCCTCCTACGACCGCCTGGAGCCGGAGCCGGCCTTCGCCGGGGGCCGCCTGGACGCCCGCATCAGCGGCCCGGGCCGGACACTTCTGGTGGAGACCAAAAACGTGACCATGGTCGAGGACGGGGTGGCCATGTTCCCGGATGCGGCCACCGAGCGGGGTCGCAAGCATCTGGTGGAGCTTATGCGGGTGGCCCGGGAGGGACGCGGAACCGGAACCCGGGCGGCCTGCCTCTTCCTGGTGCAACGCCCCGACGGAACCTGTTTCGGCCCGGCCGACGCGGTGGACCCGGACTACGCCGACCTCTTCCGGCAGGCCCTGGAGGCCGGGGTGGCCATGTGGGCCTGCCGGGCCGTATGCGGCCCGGAGGGCATCGGCCTGGGCGGACGCCTGCCCCTGGCCCCGTTTCCGGAAGCCCCCCGGGGACGGTGAAAACGCCCCGGCCCATGCCCCGGGAGTGACAACCCTGGCGGAAGGCCGTATGGGAAGAAACGCCGTCACGGGGCGGCTTTTCGTGCTTCCGATCCGGCTGAGCCCGGTACGGCCCGTGCCGGGCCGGTTCGTCCGGGCCGGATCGATCCACATCCAAACCACAACGAGCATCCATGACCACCCCCCTTTCCCCCTCGCGGTTGCGCACGGCTTGCGCGCCGGACGCCATCCCGGCCCAGGACAGCCGGGGCATTCCCGAAGACCCCGAGGCCCTGGCCAAGATCCAGCCCCGGGCCCAATCCGCCATGGAAATGGCCCTGGCCATCAAGAGCCGGGAGTACAACGTCTACCTGGCTGGAGACCCGCACCTGGGCCGCACCTATTTCGCCCGGTCCTTTCTCGACCCGGCCGCAGCGGCCGCCGCCACGCCCCCCGACCTGATCTACGTCCACAATTTCGAGGATCCCGACCGGCCCCGGATCATCCGCCTCCCGGCCGGGCAAGGCCGCAGGCTCAAGGCCGCCCTGGTCAAGGCCGTCACCGACATAAAGGCCGAGATTCCGGTCCACTTCGAGCGCGAGGCCTATCTGGCCAAGCGCCAGACCCTGTTGCGGGGATTCAACACCGGGCGCGACGAGCTGTACGCGGACATGGAGGCCCGGGCCAAGGACGAGGGTTTTTCCCTGGCCCTGGACGACCAGGGGGCCCTGACCCTGTATCCCCTGCTCGAAGGCAAGGTGGTCAGCGACGAAGAATTCGAGCACCTGGAGCCGGATCTCAAAAAGGAGCTCAAGGGCCGGGGCGACCGGCTTCTGGAGGAGATGGGGGAATACCTGCGGCGCATCAGCCGCGAGGAAAAGGGCCTGCGGGACCAGGAAAAAAGCCTGGACCGGGAGACCGCCGCCGAGGTTCTCGACGCCCGGCTGGCCCCCCTTTTCGAGGAATTCGGCGCCAACGAGGCCCTGGCCGGGTATTTCACGGCCGTGCGCGGGGACATCCTGGACAACCTCGACGCCCTGGCCGCCGGCGGCCGGGACGGATCGTCCGCGCCCTCCCCTTCCGGCCACGGGCACGGAGGACACGGCGGCCTGCCCGGTTCCGAGGCCGGCCCGGCCGAAGACATCTTCTACCGCTACGAGATCAACCTCTTCGTGGACAACTCCCAAACCACGGGCGCGCCGGTCATCGTGGAGGACCACCCCACCTATTTCAACCTCATGGGCTGTATCGAGCGCGAGTCCGAGCTCGGCGCCCTGTACACCGACTTCACCCTGATCAAGGCCGGCTCCCTGCACCGGGCCTGCGGAGGCTTCCTCATCGTCAAGGTGGACGACCTGGTGCAGAATCCCACGGCCTGGGAGGGACTCCTGCGCGCCCTGCGCTCGGGCCAGGCCCGGGTGGAAGACCCCTCCGAGGGCGCGGAACACGCCCGCACCCGGACCATCGAACCCGAGCCCGCCCAGTTGGACGTGAAGGTCATCCTGGTAGGCCTGGACGAAACCTACGAGCTGCTCCTTTATACCGACGAGCGCTTCCAGAAGCTGTTCAAGCTCAAGGCCCACCTCCAGGACACCATGCGCCGCACCCCGGAAAACACGGTCATTCTGGTCTCCCTGCTGTGCCGGGTCATCCGCGACGCCGGGCTTTTGCCGTTTGGCCGCGACGCCCTGGCCGCCCTGGTGGACCACGCCTCGCATCTGGCCGAGGACCAGGCCAAGCTGACGCTCAAGATTCCGCTTTTGCGGGAATTGATGATCGAGGCCGAGGCCCTGGCCCGCATGGCCGGGGCGGCCTGCGTGGAGCGGGGACATCTGGCCCGGGCGGTGACGGCCCGGGATTTCCGGGCCGACCTCTTCGAGGAGGAATACCTGGCCGAATACGACCGGGAGATGCTCAAGGTGGCCACCTCGGGGGTGGCCGTGGGCCGGGCCAACGGCCTGTCCGTGCGCATGATCGGGGACCACGCCTTCGGGCTGCCGCACCAGATCGCCTGCACCGTGGGCGTGGGCCATGGCGGCATCATGGACCTGGAGCGCGAGGCCGAGCTTGGCGGCCCCATCCACACCAAGGGCATGATGATCCTGAAAAGCTATCTGCTGGGCCGCTTCGCCCAGGACAAGCCGCTGGTGCTCACCGGGTCGCTGTGTTTCGAGCAGAGCTACGCCGAGGTGGAGGGGGATTCGGCCTCGGGAGCGGAACTGGCGGCGCTTCTGTCGGCCTTGGCCGAACGGCCCATCCGGCTGTGCTACGCCTTCACCGGGGCCGTGTCCCAGTCCGGGGCGATCCTGGCCGTGGGCGGGGTCAACGAGAAGATCGAGGGCTTTTTCGCCGTGTGCCGCAGACGGGGGCTCACGGGCGAACAGGGGGTGCTTTTGCCCGCGGACAACGTGGACAACCTCATGCTGCCCGAAGAGGTGGTGGAGGCCGTGGCCCGGGGGCAGTTCCACATTTTTCCCGTGCGCCGCATCGAGGAGGCCATGGAGATATTGACCGGCATCCAGGCCGGAACGCGGGGCGCCGACGGCTCGTTTCCGTCGGGCAGCCTGTACGGCCTGGTGGACGAGCGCCTGACGCGGCTGGCCCGGCTGGCCCTGCGTCCGTCCCGGGCCGCGGATTGGCCGGCCCCGGGACTGGGCCGGGACGTGGGCAAATGATCCCCTGGAACGGGGAGACGGCCGGCCAACAGGGAGCCATGCGAGGAGCGAGCCGCCATGACCAAAAAATGGCTGTTTGAAAAACACGCCGAATTCGTCCGCGATCTGGTGCGGGACTTCTGCCTGTCGGCGCGAATGCTGGAGGAACATTTCCAGGAGTTCGACCGGGGCGAAGGCATGGCCTTCGAGGCGCTGCGCGACCTTTTGGGCGAGCAGATGAACAAGGGCCTGTTGTGGCGCCTGAAAGACACGGCCCACCATCTGTTCCGGGACCACAACGACCAAAATCCCGTCGGCCAATTCCTGGATTGGTGCATCGGCTACATCTTCCACGAGACCATGAAGCTCAAGGAGGACGCCTACCAGCAGCAAAACTACGCCCCCTGGTTCCGGGCCATGCAGGGGAGCGAGCTTCCCGAAACCGATCTCATCATCAGCCGGGAGCTGTTTCAACTGCTCATGCAGACCAACGAGAGCATGCAGCGCGAGATCCGCCGCATCCGGTTCATCATCCGCCAATGCCGCAAGCTTTTTCCCCAATACCTGGCCGACCAGGAACAGAACCACTGGCTGGCCCGGTTCCTGTTCAAGCGCAACGATCTGGTGCGCCAGGTGTTCGAGGAAAATTACCGCGATCTCATCGCCTCGATCTACAAGGACGCACCGGAAATGCTCGAGGTGATGGCCGCCCGCAGCCTGCGCGAGGGAGGCTGGGTGGCCCAGGCCGCCGAGGCCGCCGAGGCCGCCTGCCGGATAAATCCCGCCAGCCGGGCGGCGCGGGACGAACGGGAGACGGTCGCCGCCTGGCGGGCCAGGCTCCGGGAATGACTCCGCGCCGGGAGAACGAAGCATCTTGACCGCACGCCCCATGGCGGGCGATAGATACCGGGTCTTCGATACGGTCCCGGGCATGATCCGGCCCGAAAGGAACCGGGAGGACGGATTCGTCGCAAGGCCGCGTGTGCCGCACCCATGGAGAGGACGCGGCGGCTGGCGACAGAGACATGGGAGCATGCCTTCGTGAAGAGACAGGCCCTCGGCAAAGCCGCCACGGTCCAATCCCCATCTCATGCCGCTCCTCCCGAGGACGCGCTTGCCGCGAAACCGTCCCAGCGCATCCTGGTGGTCGAGGACGAGCGCATCGTGGCCCTGGACATCGTCGCCCGCCTGAAAAGGCTCGGGTATGCCGTGTCCGGCGTCGCCGCCTCTGGCGAGGCGGCCCTGGATGCCTGCCGGGACAACCCGCCGTCGCTGGTGCTCATGGACATCTTCCTCGCCGGCGACATGGACGGCATCGAGGCCGCCCGGCGCATCCGCGAACTCCTCGACATCCCGGTGGTGTACATCACCTCCCACGACGACCAGTTGACCCTGCGCCGGGCGGCCAAAAGCGCGCCCTACGGCTACGTCATCAAACCCGTGGACGAACGCTGGCTGCAAAGCGCCATCGAAGTGGCCCTGTACAAGCACGCCACGGAAATCGACCTCAAGCGCAGCGAGGACCGTTTCCGCAGACTGTTCGAGCGGATGCTCAACGCCTTCGTCCTGTTCGAGGCCATACGGGACGACGCGGGCGAGGTGGCGGACCTGCGCATCCTGGAGGTCAACCCGGCCTTCGAGCGGGTCACGGGGTTTTCCCGGGGCGAGGTGGAAGGGCGGCGTCTGCGCGAGGTTATCCCCGGGGTGGAGCCGTTTTGGATCGAGACCCTGGGGCAGGTGGCCGTCACCCGGGCCTCCTCCCGGTTCGAGAACTATCTGGCCGACCTCAATCAATATTTCCTGGTCGAGGCCTACAGCCCGGGTTCCGGGCAGGTGGCGGCCATCATCGAGGACGTCACGGACCTGCGCCGGGGCGAACAGCTCCTGCGGCACCGCACCTTCCACGATCCCCTGACCGACCTGCCCAACCGGGCCCTGTGCCTGGACCGGCTGCACCGGGCCATCGAGCGGGCCCGGCGGCGGCTCAATTACGTCTATGCCGTGATCTTCCTGGATCTGGACCGCTTCAAGCTCATCAACGACAGCCTGGGGCATGTGGCCGGAGACCGGGTGCTGTGCCAGGTGGCGGCCACCCTGAAACGCCATGTCCGCCGCCTGGACACCGTGGCCCGGGTGGGCGGCGACGAATTCGCCATCCTGCTTGAGGAAATCGCCGCGCCGGGCGACGCCCTGCGGGTGGCTCGGAATATCCGCGACAGCCTCAAGGAAGCCATGCGCATCGAGGGGAAAAAACTTTATCTTTCAGCAGGCATGGGCATCGTCCTGGGTCCGGCGGACTACGAACGCCCAGAGGAGCTTTTGCAAAACGCCACCATCGCCATGAACCACGCCCGGCGCGGCGGCTCGGGACGCATCAAGGTCTTCGACTGGAGCATGCGCGAGGTGGCCGAACACGATATGGACGTGGAGACTGGACTGCGGCGCAGCCTCGAGGAAAGACAGTTCCTCCTCTATTATCAGCCCATCTATTCCCTGGCCGACAGAACCCTGACCGGATTCGAGGCCCTGGTCCGCCGCCGCAGGCCCGACGGGGGGATCGATCTTCCCGGGGAATTCATCCACATCGCCGAAGAGACGGGCCTGATCGTCCCCCTGGGCAATCTGGTCATGGCCGAGGCCTGCACGGCCCTCGGTCAATGGAGCAAGGACATGGCCGCCAGTACGAAATTCTCCCTCGCCGTCAACCTGTCCGGCAAGCAGTTCTCGCAGCCCGATCTGGTCAAGCAGACGGTCAAGTCCCTGCGCGAAACCGGCGCCGATCCCGCCCGCCTGCGCCTGGAGATCACCGAAAGCGTACTCATGGACAACCCGGAATCCGCCCTGGCCAAGCTGCGGGGACTCCGGGAGATGGGCATCACCATCGGCATCGACGACTTCGGCACCGGCTATTCCTCCCTGTCCTACCTGCAACGCTTCCCCATCGACTGTCTCAAGGTCGACCGGGGATTCGTCAGCGACATGGATGACCACGGCAACCGGATCATCGTCAGGTCCGTGGTCAACCTGGCCCACAGCCTGGGCCTGGAGGTGGTGGCCGAGGGCATCGAAACCCCTCGCCAGGAGGCCTTGCTCAAGGAATTCGGCTGCGATTACGGTCAGGGATTCCTGTATGCGCGGCCCCTGCCGCACGCCACGGCCTCGGAATTCCTCCGCTCCCCGGCGGCCTGAGACGACAACCCGTTGCCGACGCCTTGGCGTCGCCGTTTCGCCATCATGGGCGTGTATGTCGGCTTCGGCCCCGGTCGCGGACCGCCGCCCGGGCCGGACTGGCGAAACGGAGAACATGGGCATGCGCGCCACAGCATCAAGGGGAGTACCATGGCTACCATCTGCATCGCCGACGACGACATCACCTCCCGCCACACCCTTCGGGCCATCGTGACCGGCGAGGGCCACGAGGTGGTGGAGGCCTCCGACGGGGCCGAGGCCCTGCGCGCCGTGAACGAAAGCCGCGTGGACCTGCTTTTGACCGACATCTTCATGCCCGGCATCGAGGGCCTGGAGGTCATCCGCATCCTGAGGGAATCCCATCCCGGCCTGCCGGTCATCGCCTTCACCACCGGCAGCACCTTCACGGCCTACGAGACCCTCAACTGGGCCAGGAGCTACGGGGTGAGCGGAGCCCTCACCAAACCGTTCTCCCGCGAGGACATCCTGGGCGAGGTCCGCAAGATACTGCCCCGGGCGTAGGACGCCGCGCCACGCCCCGCCTCCTCCCACGGGTGACGATCCGGGAGACCGGACCGCGTCTTGCGGCGTGCCCTTTTCTTTCCGCCAGGGATGCCGTAGGCTTGGGGCAAAGGAATGGTCGAAGTCCGGCCCCTCCCCAAGCCCACGTGACGGTATGCGCTCATTGTTTCTGACTTTTTTTCATCCCTCGCGGCGAAGCCGCCCCGGCATGGCCACCGGCCGGCCGGGACGGCATTTCCGGAAAACCAGCCCCGAAGCAGTGCCCCGCAACCCGCTTTCGGGGCCGGGAAGCCTGTTGCGGGCCGGTCCCCTGCGGCTGTTCCTGCTCGGGCTTGTGGCCCTGGCCCTGGCCGGCTGCGGCGCGAAAACCCCGGCGCCGCCCCCGGGGGGATGGAGCAAGGCCCCGGCCACCCAGCGGCCCTATACCATCAAGGGCAAAACCTACCACCCCATCCCCTCGGCCGACGGCTATGTGGAGGAAGGCGTGGCCTCCTGGTACGGCAGGGACTTCCACGGCAAGCCCACCTCCTGCGGCGAGATCTACGACATGCACAAGCTCACCGCCGCCCACAAGATCCTGCCCATGCACACCACCCTGAAGGTGACCAACCTGGACAACGGCCGTTCGGTCACCGTGCGGGTCAACGACCGGGGGCCCTTCGTGTCCGGCCGGGTGATCGACATGTCCTTTGCCGGGGCCAAGGCCCTGGACATGCACGTCAAGGGCACCACCCGGGTGCGGCTGGAGAGCGTGGGCGGCATCCCCGGCGCGACATCGGCCAGGGATCTGCCCGGCCCCTTCTACGTCCAGATCGGGGCCTTCGTGAACGAGCGCAATGCCCAGCGGCTTTTGACGGTCATCAAGCGCGCCGGATACCACAACTCGCGCATCCATTCCAAAGACGTGGGCGGCGAGCGTTTCTTTAGGGTCCACGCCGGAACCTTCGCCACCCTGAGCGAGGCCGAACGGGCCAGGTCGCGGCTTTCCGGCGAATACCGGGACGCCTTCGTCATCGGGGAATAGGGAACTTTTCGGGGTAGCCCGCCGCAGGGGATCATCGGCAAGGCATGTCGTGGCCGCCCCCGCCGCAGGGGGGCGCCGAACAGGTAGACGTGGGGCCGCGAGGTGATCCGCGCATTGCCGCACGGCGGGACGGCGCGGCCGGCCATGGCCTGGACGCCGGCCCATTGGCCCGGAATGGACGGGGACGGACGACGCCGTCCCCGAAGCCCCCATCCCGGCACCTGGACGATCCCGGACTATTCGGGGTTCAGCTCGGCCCGGAACTTCCGGGACAGGCGAAAAACCACCACCTTGCGCGGCGGCAGGACGATGCTCTTGTTGGTCTGGGGGTTGCGCCCCTTGCGGGCCTTTTTGTCGTAGGACTCGAATTTGCCGAACCCGCTGACCAAAAGCGCGTCGTCCTTTTTGATCGACTGCTTCATGATGTCCAGGAGATGGTCCACGAGAACCTTCACCTCGGCCCGGTTGCGCTCGGTTTTCTCGTAAATGTAGTCGACGATGTCCGCTTTGGTGAGTGTCTTTCCGCTCATGTTTTCCTCCGGAGCGTGGTGGACCGACGCCGGGCAGCCTGTGCGCGGCCTCTCGCCGCGCCGCCGCCCGGGCTGGCGTTAGATTCGAAAGCGAATGGTCTCGGCCATCCGGGTCATGGCCGCCATGTCGGCATAGGGTGTGCCCGGCCACGGCTTAAGCCCGTCGCCCTCCACCCGGGGAATGACGTGGATATGGGCGTGCGGTACGATCTGTCCGGCCGAGGCGCCGTTATTCATGACCACGTTGATGCCCGTGGCCCCGGTAGCCTCGCGTACGGCCCTGCCCACGGCCTGCAGCGCGGCCAGGAGGTCGTCCCCGATCCCGGCGGGAAGTTCCCACAACGACGCGGCGTGGACCTTGGGGATAACCAGGGCGTGACCCGGCCGGATCGGGGCGATGTCCAGGAAGGCCAGCACGGAGTGCGTCTCGTAAATTGTGGCGCTGGGTATCTCGCCGCGCAGGATCTTGCAAAAGAGACAGTCTTTGTCGATCATGCCTGATTCCGTAACGTGTGGGGATAAACGGCTGGTCGGCACGGCCGCACGCCTGACGGGCCACATCGTTTTGAAGTCACGACGCGACCATAACCATCCAATAGCTAAGTAAAAATTATTTTTCAAGAGGCCTCGTACACATTTTGTCAAAAAACCGATTTCCCGGCCCGTCCGGCCGCCGGAGACGGCCATGCGGCTGAGATTCTCCCACCCCGAACCGGGCCCCGCCACGACCCGCATCTGGCCCGTGTTCCTGCCTTACGCCGGATGCGCCGCAAGGTGCGTCTACTGCGCCCAGCATCTTCAGACCGGGGAGCCCCCCGCGTCCCTGGAGGCGGCCCGGCGCGAGTTGGACGCGGCCCTCGGGGCGGCGTTGGCGGCAGGCCGCGGCCCCTATGAGATCGGATTTTACGGCGGCACGTTCACGGCCCTTCCCGGGGACCATGCCGAGCGGTTCACGGCCCTGGCCCAGACATACCGGGAGCGGGAACTGGTGACCCGGGTGCGCTGCTCCACACGGCCCGACGCCGCCGATGCCGGGCGGCTGGCCGTTCTGCGCGGCCTGGGCCTGGACATGGTGGAGCTTGGCGTGCAGACCTTCGAGGCCGATGTGTTGACCCGTAGCGGCCGGGGATACGGTCCCGAGGCCGTTTTCCGGGCCTGCGAGGCGGTACGCGGATCGGGATTGGCCCTTGGCGTGCAGCTGTTGCCGGGGCTGCCCGGGCACACCCCGGAGATGTTCGCCCGGGACGTGGCCCGGGTTGCCGCCCTTACCCCGGTGGCGGCGGAGGCGGCGCGCATCTATCCCTGCGTCGTGGCGGCCGGGACGCGGCTGGCGGCCATGCATGCGGCCGGGGAATACACGCCGTGGAGCCTTACGACGACGGTTGCGGCCGTGGCCCGGGGGCTTGTGGAACTGTGGCGGGCGGGGGTGCGGGTCATCCGGGTGGGGCTGGCGCCGCAGGCGGAGCTGGCCGCCGCCGTGCTGGCCGGGCCCGCGCATCCGGCCCTGGGGAATAAAGCCAGGGCCCTGGCGCTTTTTTGGCTGGTGCGAGAGCAGGCGCGCCGTCTCGGCCACGGCCCCAAGGGGATGCTCGTCCCCAGACGCTACGGCGGCGAACTGTGGGGACACGGCGGGGAACTGGCGGCGGCCTATGCCGGGATTGGCCTGACCCGGGATTCCGTGCGCCTGGCGGACACGCCGGAATTCGAGTTGTGGACGGCGGCTGGCGGCCCGCCCCGGGGATGACGCCCCGCTGTCCCGGGGCGATGCCTGCCGCCCGCCCGGCACCATCGCCCAGGCGGTTGACAGGCGTGCGGCCTAGCCTGTATCTCCCGGCACCGAACGCGGACATGAGCCTTTTTGGGAGAGGCCCCATGCAACCGGCAGGGACGCCTTGCGAGTTTTTTATCCCGGCCGCGCCCAGGCCCTTGACACCCATGTCGAATCCGAGTATCCGCCTTCGTTCACGAGTTTGCTGGGGGATCGTCTAGCGGCAGGACTATGGACTCTGACTCCATCAACCTAGGTTCGAATCCTAGTCCCCCAGCCAACCACGTAACCCGCGTCCCCATCGTCTAGCCTGGTCCAGGACATCGGCCTTTCACGCCGGTAACAGGGGTTCAAATCCCCTTGGGGACGCCAAAGATTCCGCATGGTTAGGTTCTCCCTAGCCTTAGTTAAGCCGGGCTTGTATCCCGGTGCTGTATCCCGAACCCCTGAGGTTGCCGCCTCGGGGGTTCATTTTCTGGACGGGATCAACGTCACCCGCCGCGCCTCTGCCGTCGAAAATCCCCATTCCCTCGCGTAGCTCTTCCAAATCAATCCCGAAGGACCGGAGATATTCTTCCGTGGTCGAAGGATGCTTGTGCCGCAACACCTTTTGAATGAATCCCACCGTGTAGCCGGCCTTGAACAAGATGACCGCCGCAAGGTGGCGGATCGCATGGAAGTCGAATTTCCGAACCCCCGCCCGGGCGCATAGCCGGGCCAGGAAGTGCTGCCGCGATATAAACGCCTCGCCCGGCCTGTGGTTCGGGCTTGGCGAGTCATCAAGTTGCGAGAAAACCCACTCCGTCTTGTAGGGCCGCTCGGCTTCCCAAGAAAGCAACGCCTCGCGTAACTCCCTGGTCATGGGCAACCAATCTTCGCGCCAGCCTTTGCCCCTGGTCTTTTGGGTCTTGAGCCTGATCTTGCCGCTTTCAAGGTCCACATCGGCCCATTTTAGCCGGAAGACTTCACCTTTTCGCGCCCCAAGGTGCAAAAAGGCAAGCAACATGACCCGATCTTGCCCATGGGAGGCGTGGAACGCCTGCCAGAAGTCCGATTCAGGCGGAATATATCGCTCTTTTCGCTCTTCCGGATACCGTTTCACGGCCGCAAAGGGGTTCCCTCGTTCCGGGAAACCTCGCTCGGCAAGAAAGGTCTGGCCCCAGGCCCATGCGTGCATCAATGTCTTCCTATCCTTGTTCGCGGCGTATCCGCTTCGCGCGTCGTTCTGTCGTTGAAGATATTCCCGGGCAAGGTTTGGATTGTATCCCTCGAAAGGCACCTCCCTTGCGTAATCCAGGAACCGAAGCATAACGGACCTTTTTTCTTCAAATGTCTTTGGACTGCATCGGCTTTTGGCGTCATTGACGTACAAGAGCCCCCATTCCAACGGACTCAGCAAGGGCCTTGATGTCGTCGCGGACTGTTCCAGGATGGCCTTGCGCTGCTCGATCTCCCATTGCCGCGCGCGCATCCACTCTTCGCCCTTGACCGGCCCCTTCCCGAACATCCGGGTTTTGACGATCTTGCTTTTGATCTTCACCACACCGCGCCAACGGCCATTCAGTTCTTTCATAATCACGGGCATTTATGATGCTCCTTATGCGATTTTCAAAGAACCTATGGCGTCCGGGCGCAACCTCCACGCCTCCATAGAGCCAAGGATATTTCTTGATCGTCCTGGTATCAACATCGAAGACCTTTCCGACCTGTGCGGCGGTGAGGGGTTCGCCGTGTTCATTACGAATTCCGGCGAGAAATATGTTAAAATCGCTTTGCCGCATGATTCGGTTTTTGCGGAGGGCGGTGTTGACCGCCCCCCGCGCTGCTACTCGGTTTCAATCGCCGGGACGCTCCCGGCCAGTCTGGACAGGCGTTCCGCCGTAAGGATCATCATGGCGCGGATTCCTCGGGCTTTCCAACATGCTTGCCTTGGAAGGTTTGCCGGGCATTTTTAAGCAGGACTTCAAGGACAAGCCCGACGGCGGCGGGGGAACAAGACTCATTTCCGATAATATCGCCCATGATATCCGCGAATGATTCAAGCGGCATGATGGCGTTCTCGAAGTCGGCGTTTATATCTGCTTCACTTCGCATGGTTCGCCCCCTCCGGCGTCTGGTCCGCGCTTGCGGACTCGACCACGGCGGCCACGTCATCGTCACCAATGAGGATGCTTTTGCACCGCTTTTTGAACGCGGCTTCTGCCAGGATGACGGCCCGGCAAAGGGTCTTGCTCAGGCTCAGGTCAAAGTCCCCGGCCCGGGCACGCTTCAACGCCTCGATGGCCTCATTCTCGTGGCAGCTCTGCGGGATAAAGGGCGCTTCCCCGGCGGCTATGGCGTCAAGCTCTATGACCTTTTCGATGTTGCCCTTGATGTCCAGGATCAGGTCGTCAAGATGATCCTCGACCAGATGCAGGACGCCCATTGCCCCCTTAATGTCGTCAGGGTCCGTGAGGCCATGCCGGATGAAGGCGAGTCGATCGCTTACGGATTTCAGATCGCCCACGGCGAAGGTGAGTTCCCATTCGATTTCATTGCCCACAGGGGTCTTGCTCTTGAACTTATGCACGGCGCACCTCCTGGTTCGTGGGCAGGATCGCCGCTTGCGACAGGGACGGGGTTTGCGTAGACGTGTTCTCAGCCATTTCCTTACCTCCTGTGGGTAGGGTTAGGGTTAGGCTCGGTTCGGTGTTCGTAGCACCGGGCCGGGCCGTTTTTATTCAGACGCCAGCATGGTTGCCGACGGATCTGATTTCTTTTCCTCCCCGGCCGGGAGGGGATTCCAGCCCTCGACCTCGCGGACCTCGTTCGCAAGCAGGATGCCGTTTTTGACGGCGATTTCATGCGCGCGCCACCGGGCCTCATAATCCCCTCTGGTGAAGCCGGAGAGGTCAATTTCCAGGGAGTGCCGGATGCGTCCGCCGGACAAGAGCGCCCGGTTGAACTCGGCTTCGATTTTCCTGATCCACGGGCCAAGCGTGAATTGTGCGAACCAGCGCCCGGCCGTCTCGGAATTGGTGAAGCTCGAATGGTCCCAAATACCTACCAAGGGCGGAGGGCATCCGAAAATCCGGGCTATTTCCTCCGTAGTGAACCGCCTCGAATCCAAAAGTTCCGCGTCTTCCGGGGTCACACTCATGGCGGACCATTGGAGGCCCTGATCCAGGATCAAAAATTTCGCCGTGTTCGACGGCCCGGCATAGGTGTCCGTAAGCTGTTTCCGAAGGGCGGCACGGGCGTCCTTGTCGAGTTTTCCAGGGACGGAAAAGCTCCCGGAAGGGTTGATGCCATTGCGGTAAAGCCCTTCCGCGATGCCCTGGACGGCCACGGCCCCGGCCACCACGTCGGCCGCCCTGGACAGGCGAGAACGGCCCACAAGTCCATCATCGGACCTGTCCCGGATGTGGATGACCTCGCTGTCCAGATATCGCCGTTGCCGCCCCTGGCCGCCGTACAAGCTCGAAATTTCGGTCACGTCGTAGACCAGCCTTCCGGATGGCAAGACCTGGACTTGAACCCATTCCCATGGGATGGCCCGAAGCTCGACCAGCCGCCCGGCCGGATCGGTCACGATCACGGCCAGGGCGTTCCCGCGAAGCAAGGCTTGGGCTACCAAAAATTCGATGAAATCCGGCCATGTCTGGCGCGGGTTGGGACCGTCTGCGATAAGCCGGGCCAGGGCGTGCGTAGGGGCTTCTTCGCGGCCATTCGCGTTCACCCGGTAGACATAGGCCGGAAGCGAGGCGATGCCGCTTGAAATGGCCTGCACGCACGCCAGGACCGTGGACAGGTTTTCCGCCGTCCGGGGGTTCACTGTCGGCCCATAGGCCCCCAGGCCGCCCAGGATGCCCCAGGACGGTTCCGAGGATCGGGCTTCGACCTTTGGGCCAAAGAGGCGGGAAAGGCGGTCTTTGAGGCTCATATCAACGTCTCCATGTAGCGCCGGGCCAGATTCAGGCGCGGAGTCAGGGCGCGGGCTTGCACTGTGGTCTCGGGATAAGCGGGCCAGCTCGAAACAACGCTGATCTCATGCAGGCGCACGGCCCGAAGCTCCCGCCGCCTGCCTTCCCATCTCTCGCCCTCGGGCATGACGGTGAAGCCGAAACTCATCCCGCCCAGGTCGCCGCGCTCGGCCAGGGCCAGGATGTCACGGCCCGCCGTCGTCTCGGGAAGGTCCAGGGAGAAGGCAAGCCCATGGTCATCTTCCGCAAGCCGAAGGGTTCCGCTTCGCGTCCGGGCCAGGACTCGGGCCGGGTCATGATCCGCCAGGGCCAGCACGTCTTGCCCTTCCGCCAGGGAAGCCGCGAAGGCCCCGCGCCGGATGACTTCTGTGAAATCCGCAATACGTGCTTCCGCATCCCAGGTGGCCGCGTATCCCCTGAGCCCACGGCCGGAGAGGCCCCGGACCTCGGCCGGCCGGAACTCAAGGTTGCGTAGCTGCCTCTGCCGAATCCCGCCCGGAGGCGTCCCAAGCCGCCCCATGGACAGGAAATTTTGTGTCGTCGCTTCGCTCATGGTGTCCGCTTTAGGCTGCTCATCAGGCCCAGGCCGCCACGCCTGGACAACGCACCGTCGCGGTACGTTTCGCAGATGGACAATTATTTACGCGGTCACGATGTCCGTGATGGCCGCGAAGCTCTCGGGATGCCGGATGGCGAGGTCCAGGGTCATCATCGCCCGAACCTGAACGTTGCCTTTGGCGTAAGCCGTGGACTCGAAGGGGTTCACAAGGATGTCGAGTTCCGACCAAAAGCCCATGAGCATGTCGTTGAAGTTGCCGAAGATCATCGCGGACAAGGCCGTCCCGGTGCTTTTGGTCAGGTTGGACGGGACCAGGGAGGTCACGGCCGCCGGGTATCCGGCCAGGGCGGCAGGCTCGGACCAGATGAACCCGGCCCCGGCATCGCCCGAAACCTTGAGGGCCTTGCGGCAGGAGTTGCGGACCTTGGCGTTGGTCAGAAAAGCCAGCGCCCCGGCGTCGGCGTCGTCCACTTCGACCTGAGCAACCAGGTCGTTCACGTCATCCCAGGTCAGAGCCGCGCCAACGTCGCCCAAAGCCACGGACCCGATGCCGGAAGTCTCAAGGATGCCGTCCGGCTCGTTTGTGCCGCCGCCCTTGATGGCCACGCGGTCAACGGCCTCGGCAAGAACCTTGGCCAAATCGTCGCGGATCAGGGCCTCGATGTCAGGCGAGGTCTGCATGAGCATATTCCGCGACAGTTCCACGATAGCCCCGGCGTGCTTCGGCCCCATCGTGACTTGGCGGAACTCGGGATCGCTCGGCGTCAGGGCCGCGTTTTCGGCAACCCATCCGGCAGTCGCGGACGCGGCCAGGGCCGGGATGTCCACATTGCCAACCAGCCCCGAAAGCACGGTAGCGCCCAAGCGCCGGATGACCAGCCGCGCGCGCAGGCGGTCAAAATACAGATCACCACGATGGTCCGTGGAAATCAGGTTCGACCCCGGGCCGCCAGCCGGAAGGGCCGTGGTCAAAACGCGCTTCTCGAAAACGCTCATCGGGACCATGACGCCTTGGGCTTTTCGGCCGCTGCGGCGCTCAAGCTCGGCGCTCATCTCGCGTTCACGGCCGTCGTCCACGGAAAGACCCGACTTCGCCGCGATGGCTTTGACAAGCGAAAACTGCCGAAGCTCGGTATCAAAGGCCGCATCGCCGCTGCCGGTCACGGGGGTTCCCGCGGCCCGGCGCTCGGCTTCATCCAGGAACGCCTGCCGTTCGATGCTCTTTTCCAGGCCGGTCAAGTCGGCCTTGAGGGCGTCAAACTTTTGGGCCTGTTCGGCGCTGAGGTCGCCACCGTTCCCGGCGGGCTTGTCCGTGATGCCGCGCATTTCCATCACCAGGGCGGTGCGGCGTTCCTGAAGGTCACGAAGTTTCATTGTTAAAGCTCCTTTTTGGGGTTGATGTAACAAGGATGGTTGGGGTCATTGGGATAGCCTTTTTCGTCGCATCCGCGAAAGCGAGTAAGCGGATACATCTTTCGCCACTTTGCGTAATCGTCAATGACGCGAAAAATCATTTCGTCACAGTCAAAAATGCGAAGATCAAGACCTTCATCGACAAAATTCAAATTCCTTTTCCCAAGAAAAACATCAGAAAGATCACTCTTGCTGATGTAAATTCCGCGTTCCGATCCATCTCTTTCAACGGCGTAAAAATACACCTTGCAATGCTCGGGATCGAAATCAAAGCCTTCCGAAACCAGACATTCGGCCCTGTTCGCAACCATTGCGGCGATGCCGCTTGCAATGCTCAAAGGGTTTGCGGATAAATGCCCCATGCAGACGGCTTTGAACACTTCGCGCAGGGAATAGAGACGATCCTTCCGGATGCCGCGTTGAACGGGCTTGAGATATCCCCGATTCGTCCAGTTTTGGACTTCCTTCGCGGAGGTCCGAACGAAAAAAGCGGCAACATCGCCTAATTTGAATTCGGGCCGCTCGAAGTCCAGAAGGTTGACCTTCGCGGATATTTTTGTGCGTTCCATTGGCTTCCCCTATCGTGATGGAGAGTAAATAACTCACGAAGAGTTATTAGTCAACAAGGTTTTTGAGAAAAAAATATATTGCTTCATTTCAATCATTTATCGCAATGGGCAAAGAAAAATCATACTTTATGGGATCGGGAACCCGGGCCGCCATGGCGCAGGCCATGACCAGGGCGACAAGACCGTCAATCCGGGTGAAGCTCCTGGCCTTGTTCAACTTGCGATTTCCGGCCGCGTCTTTGTCCACCACGGCGTTGGCCGCGCACAAGGTTAAAAGGGGGTTGTTATGCCGGAGGGCCTTGCTTAAAAGCCGCGACTCGAACGCTTCCAAGGCGGGGGCCATGTCTTTGAACCCTTGGCCGTGACCCTCCAAGGGCAATTCAATCCCTTCGTCGGACAAGATTTTTTGCAAGTCAGCCATGCGCCAGCGGTCATAGGCGATGGCCCTGAGGTCGTACATTGCGGACAATTCCGCAAGGCGCAGGGCCACGGCGTGCTTGTCTACGGCCCGCCCGGGATGCGTTTCCAGGTGGCCCTGCCGCCGCCATAAGAGGTAGGGCGCTTTGTCCTTGTCTTCTCGATCTTGAAGATTCTCGCCTGGAAGCCAAAAGAAGGGAAGAACCGCGCCCCCGTTTTCGGGAAACAAAAGGACCAGGGCGGTCAGGTCCGTGGTGGAAGAGAGGTCCAGGCCCGCATAACAGGGCCGCCCGCGCAGTGCTTCAAGATCAATCTCGCCCCTACAGGCCAGCCAATCCACGGTGCTGATGTAGCGTTCATCGGCGTCAACGCGCTGATTCAGGTACAGGGCGCGGAACGCGGCTTCCTTGGCCCCAATGCGCCGGGCCATGGCCGCAAAGGTCCGCATTTCGTCCAGGGACCGGAAGTCGCCAAGGGCGGGGTTGCAGGCGTGCCACACTGCTTCATCCCACGGATCGGCGTCTTCTGGAGCGGCGTAGATCGTGGCGTGAAAAGCCGGATCGTCCACCTCTCCGGCCAGGACGCGCTGCCCGTAGTCCACAAGCTCGCTCATGACGTGGTTCGGATCGGGGCTTTGCGTAGAGATGACCACGAAGAGAGGTTCAGCACGGGCCGCCGTAGAAGTAGCTAGCACGTCATAAAGCGTCCTGTTCGGCGCTTGGGCAAGTTCATCATAGACCACAAACGAAGCCGACAAGCCGTGCTTGGTGTTCGCATCGGAGGACAAAGCCGCATACATGGAACCTGTCTCTTGATCCTCAAGCGTCTTGTGGAACTCCCGGATGATGATGCGTTCGGAAAGCTCAGGATCGGCCAGGATCATGGCCTTCATCTCGGAAAACAGAAGCGCGGCTTGCGCCCTATCGGCCGCCGCTGAAAAGACCTGGCCGCGAGCCTCGGCCTCGGGACCGCACAAATGGGCCAGGGCAAGCCCGGCCGCGAGTTGGGTCTTGCCGTTCTTCCTCGGCACGGTGAACAAAGCTTGCCTGACAATGCGCTTCCCGGCTTTGTTCGTCCGGTAGATGCCCCGAATGATCTCTTTCTGCCAGGGGCGCAGCTTGAACCGGCGGCCCGCGTGTATTCCGGCCGTGATCTTCAAGCCCTCGATGAACCGGATGACTCGGGCGGCCCTGGAAAGCCCCTTGGCGCGCCAATCCGGTTTCTTGATCGACCCCCCCTCCGGTGAAGGGATGCTCTTTTTGGCCCTTGGCCCTCTTAAACCCATCGTGTTACCCTTGAGTTTTGGCGTGCTACTAAAGCCTGAAAATTAACTCTACAAAAGGAGGCACACTCGGTTATCTGGTCTCAGCCCTGAGAGATATCCAGGATAATAGCACGAGCATAGCATAACGTAGCACGTTCTGCGCGATGCTCTTTCCCGTCTCTCCCGCGCGCGCGAGGGTCACGGCTTCCCCTTGTCCTTCGCGGCAGGCGGCCGGTTCCCCACGGATAGCACGCCTTCCCGCACCAGGGCGGCCATTCCCGCGACGACAAGGGTTGCTTTTGACTGACTGAATCCCAAACCATGAAGTGCCTTTTCCAAGGCCCGCTTTTGCATGTGATCCATCACCTGTCCCCCCAATGCGGCGTATCGGCCGTGTCAAGCATCTTTTCGTATCGCTTGATGTACTGTTCACGTTGCTTGTCGTTGCAATACATCCAGTCGGAAAGAGGCGTCAGCTTGTGCCCGCGCTCGATCTTGAAGTGGAGTTCCTTCCCATTCGGGTTCTTCCCGTCAGGATAGTTCTTGCACTTTACAATCCGGATAGCGCAGACGGAACAACGGTCACGATTTACCATGGTGTCAATGCTGAGGTACAAACGGGCCTTTTCGGCAGTCGCTTCACCTCCACGTCCGTACAGTCCTCCGCTTTTCTTTTGAACGCCGATCATGACCACGCCGTTGCCCACGGCATCGTACATGGTGCGGATGTCGGATGCGATTTTGTAATACTCGCCGTCGATCTCTTCCAGGAAGTCCACCACGGTCAAACCATCGGGGTTGTGGTGCGTGATGATGCCGTCAAAACTGCTTGACTTGGATGCAGCTTTTACCCGGGCGGCCCAATCCTCGACAGGATCACCAAAGAGGCGGACGCGCTGCTTGTACTCGGAAGGCCCCATTTCGGACATGATGTAGGCAAGGCCGTAGTCTTGATCGAAATTCAAGCGCAAAGCGTTCAAAAAGAACGCCGTCTTGCCGCTATTCGTGGTCCCGGCCACGACGATCACGGCCTTGGGCGGGATCGTCACCATGGTGGTCAAGCCCAAGGGCAGTTCAAGCGGGAAAGACGCCTCGTCAACGGCCGTGAGGTCGATCCACTCCGCTTCTGTCTCTAAAACATGGTACTTTCCTGTTATTCTTCTGTCTTTTTGTATTATATTCTTACGCGCGCACGCGCGAAGGGCGTCCGTCCGCCGCTTTTTGTCCTGTCGCATCGTAAGCCCGAACTCCCGATCCACGTCCGCGACAGTGAAGGAACCCGTTGAATTTTTTATCCATTCCTCGATTTCTGCGGTCAGGTTCCCATCGAAGCGACGGCAGCTATCTTGACGGGTCTGTCCGATGCCCGTCCGATTGTTGTCCGATTCTGTCCGATGCCCGTCCGATTCTGTCCGATCTTGTCCGATTGAATTCGATCCGTCCGATTTGTCCGATTTGTCCGATCCGTCCGACTTGTTCCGCTCCCTCTTGGCGATGCTCTCCACGGTGCGCCTGACTTCGCCCTCGGCAAGCGGCGGATCGCAGTAATCCCGGTTCCAGGCCAGGGCCAAAAGAAGAACCTCCTCATGGTCAAGGCGCTTGCCGAACCAACGGCCTGCCATTCGCGTCAAGGCGTCATTTCTGCCGCCCTGGCCGATCTTCTCAAGGCCAGGGGAAGGGGAGGGGCTTTCGTGTCCCTGAGGGGCTTCTGTGGGCCAGGAAAAGGGGGCGAGGTTCGCCCACCCATCCTTGTCGGGGAAGTACGGGTTGTGAAGCTCGTAGACCCGGCCTGTGGGATGGACGGAAGGGGCCATGACGATGTAGCCCCCATCGCCCCGCACATCCACTTCGGGGGCTATGCGGACGGCATTTTTTACAGGCGTGCCATTGACCCGGAAAAGGGCGTGAAACCCCTTCGCGGTTTGATTGTAAATCCCGGTTCGCGGGAGATTCGCTTCCGCCCATGCGGCGCCTTCGTGGCCGTCCACGTCCACGGCGATAATCCCGGAAACCTGCCCGGTGACAAGAGCGAAATTCGCCCCGGGCCACCGCTTGAACCACGCGGCCACCTCTTCGGGCGTGGCGGCCCTGGTCTTGAATTCCTCCCACTTGAGGCGCGGGGTCTTCGGCCATTTCTCCCGGGCCTTGTCCACATCGCCGTCGCAACGCTCCACAAGCCACTTCGGCGGGTTTTCGCCGTAGCCCCCAAGGGGGATCACGGACATGCCCGCTTCGGCAAACTTGATCGCGGCGTCTTGGATCGCGCTCATGACGCGCCCCCTTTGCGAAGGCGGCGCATTTCATCAATGAGGACCGCATTTTGTCCCTGGAGAAGTTGAATCAGGTTCAGATTGTTTTGAAGCTGAACCAAGAGACGCATTTCGCCTTGACCGTATTCACTCGGTATGCGAAAAATTAGCCCGTCAATTTCGATTTCTGTTTTGCCGCCCGGTGTCCCACCATCGGGCGGCCTTTTTTTCTGTATCCCGCCCTGTATCCCCCCCGGTGCAAATTCGTGGTTTTCCTTCCCCCTTATGCAAGGGTAAGGGTCTGAAATTACAGGAAGACGGGAGGTTGCAAGCCCCCTTTCACGCCGGTAACAGGGGTTCAAATCCCCTTGGGGACGCCAAGAATTTCAGCGGTTTACGTCAACCACGTAAGCCGCTTTTTCGTTGGTCCACATCTTGTCCACATCCCGCCCCCTGACGCCAGTTCGAAATGGCCTGTGTCCTGCGCGACATCGCCTTCATTTTCCCGCATCAACGTCGAGCGCTCAAAACGACCGCATCAAGCGCGGCCAATCTGGCCAGAAGTCCGGTAACGAAGATGACGGCGGTCCATATCCGGCGAAACGGTTCGGCTATGATTCGGTGTTCGCCCCGATTCTGTGCTGCGGTAACTATCCAGAATCCCAGGATAGAAGCCCAGGGCGTGGTAGACAAGGATCGCCAGACAATCTGTTGGACCGTACGAGGCATCTCGCCCAGTTCTACGTCCGTTGGAGCTTGGCAAACACTCATAGCTCCGGGCAACATTATGTGGCAGGCTTCACAGGGCTCCCTGGTCGCCCTCGCGAACGTCACGATGATTTGTCCATCGTCGATCCGTACAAGGCCGCCGTGGGATTTGATGTAGGCAAACGGATCAAAGAGGGATTCGGCCATGGTCGGTCAAAACTTGATCCGGTCATGGACGCCATGGCTCAATTGTTTTCGGTTCTTGAAAACATCGAAGTTGGAGCGCTCCGGCATGGACTGCGATCTGGACTTCCTTTTTGGGCGCAGGATGAGTCACAGGGCCAAAATAACGGCGAGAGCCAGGGCGATGACGAAGAGGATGGCGGCGCTTTGGCCATGGGGCTTTCCGGCATGCCGAAGCGGTCGGTGACCCTGGCAGGGTTGTGTATTGGGCAAAGGTCACGCCGAGTCAGGATGAAGCAGTCGCCGAGATCGAGGGGCATCATCAGACCGTCCTTTTGTGGGAGCGCGCAGCCGCGTTCTTTACGCCGACAGGGACGCGCGGTCCCTGACCACCAGATCCAACAGATCCTTGGCCTCCTGGGTGTAGAGCAGAATCCTGGAATAGTCCGGCGGCGTCCGCAGCTTCTGCATGAGCAGCATGTCCCGGTCGTCCCAGAAAGGAAGCAGGCCGCCCAGGAAAATCCGGCTTTGCGGGCGATCTCGACGGCCGCCGAAGCGCCGGGCCGCCACAAGGGGAGGATGAGATGGGCGATTTGCCGATCCGGGTAATCCCGCTCAAGCTCTTCAAGCCGATCGCCCAGGTCGCGACCGACCTCATGGACGGTCATCCTGACAAGAGACGCGGCATCCATGGTTTCAAGGCCGCAACGGGTTTCGGCCTGGGGCGGGCCGTCTTCAAGAAATTCGCGGGAGAGCCCGCAGGACGCGTATAAGCCGCATAGCGACCCGGCGTAGACGACGGGGAGATAAACGGCGTGGGGAACGTCGCGAAGCAAGGCGAAGGTGTCAAGCAGGGTGATGCGGCCCCCGGAGCGTCCCTGGACGTCGTCAGGACGCGGCGGCATGGCCTCCAACTCCAGAGCGCAGGAAAAGGCCTTGTATTTCGCGCCCATTTTCTGGGTAATAACATGATCGCAAACGACTTGGCCGAAAATGACGTCGAGCCCGAGGTGGGCGGGCGGATTGCCGTGGATGCGGGCGGCCAGACGCATGGCCAGGGTGGAGTTGCGGTACTCCGGCAAGACGATCCAGGCGCCAGCCTCCATGATGCGCTTGCCGGGAGGGTTGCGGAAGAGCGCGTACAGCCCGACAACATCCCCCGCTTCCGTCCGCCCGATGACGCAATGCGTCTCCTTTCTTTCGTGGGCCACGATGATCTGCTCGGGGTCGTACACGTAATCCACAACGAAATTTTCGCCATAGACCGCGTAATACAAGGCCGCGATGCCTTGCGCGTCCTCGGGGTCGAAGTCCTTGACCGTGAACTTCTGGCCGGGCGCTATGTCCAGCCGGGCGCTGCGCAGCCGCGCCAGATTTTCTTCACGTGATCGCACTGCAAACTCCATTTGCTTCCGTGTGCGCTTTTATATCGGCGGACTGAGCTGATTACAACAGCTTGTTGGACCAGACGCGCAAGAAATCCGGGCGCGAATCTCCAAATTGCCGAGCCGACTGAGACTATGTAGACTTTGAAAAGGTTCCGCATCGGCGTCGAGCGTTCAAATCGACCTCATCAAGCGCGGTCGATCCATGCGGAGGCCAGGGCCAGAATCCCGGTAACGAGGTTGACGGCGATCCATATCCGGCGAAGCGGTTCGGCCATGATCCGGCGGCCATCCCGATTCTGCGCGGCGGTCCAGAACCAGAAGCCCAGGGCGTGGTAGACGAGGATGGCTCCGGGAAGGATCGCAGCCATATAGGCCCATCTCCATCCAAGGACCAGACCGAGCCCGATTGGGCAGTAGCACCAGCCTATCAGGACATCCGCCGTCGCGATGCCAATCTCGTAGTCCTTCTGGGCCGGAGAGGCGCCTTTCTCCTGAAACCCGATGCGTTCAGCCAGCGGCCAGTTCCAGAGAGAAATAGCCTGACCCAGGAAGTGGAAGCCGAAGCCGACCGCCAGGAGCATGATGCCTGCGGTAATGGATATCATGGTTGAAATCGAGTCCATGGGCGCCTCCATTTCGAACGTGTTGCAGACCAAAAAGCCGAGGCCCCTGATCGAGCGAAGTATGAGCTGATGAGCCCCGGAGGGTAATAATACCCCGCCCTCAATCTTCCTGAGCCAAAATCCTTATGCTCTCCGGGTATAAATCTCCGACAGAGGGTACGGGACGCCCCTTTTGGGGCCTCGGCATCTGCGTCCGTCTTTCTTCCCAGGTTTTATCCCTCGCTCGGCTGGCATCCGCTCTTTTTGCCCTTCCAGAATTCGACGTCGCGCAGGTAGGCCATGATGGCCAAGCCGATACTCATGACGATGGTCCCGGCGAGGATTTTCAGCATCTTCTGCATGGGCTACGACCTCAGGTCCAGGTATTCGAGTAACAGGTTAAGCATATTGTGACGTGGCTATCCCCTTAATGAGGTGGCCCCGTTTGGTTGGACAGTTTTGCGGCGAGGTTAAGCTATAGTCCGGTTGCTGCTCATGCCGCCTTCGAGGCCGATTGACCTTCTCGGTATACATCCATGGGCCGACGACCGTCAAAAGCCGTATGCGGTCGCTGCTCATTGTAAAAACGGACCCAGTTTCCAATCGCCTGCCGGCCCTGGCTGCCGGTTTCCAACTCTCGCAGGTAGATGCACTCCCATTTCACCGAGCGCCACAGGCATTCGATGAAGACATTGTCCATCCACTGGCCCTTGCCATCCATGGAAATGGCTACGTCGGCGTCCGTGAGGGCTGGGTGAATTCCTGGCTGGTAAATGGCGACCCCTGGTCCGTGTTGAAGATTTCCGGAACCCCATATCTCTCCATGGCCTCTTTCAAGGCGGCTATGCAGAAACCCGTATCCATGGTGTTGGAAAATCAGCAGGACA